>Ga0315331_10000003_pt1 | contig 173605 bp, 238 predicted proteins | sample M160m34915metaG_FD_203456 | JGI IMG/M metagenome (GOLD analysis project Ga0315331, IMG submission 203456) | Ammonia-oxidizing marine archaeal communities from Monterey Bay, California, United States - M1 60m 34915 | ecosystem: Environmental > Aquatic > Marine > Intertidal zone | place: USA...
GGTAGACCTAATACATATTATTCATTGTATGGTATTGCAATGTTAGATTATCTTGATTTATATAAATGGTTTATACCAGTAAGACAAGAGAGTTATAGATTATCTCATATAGGTGAAACTGAATTAGGTGAATCTAAAGTAGATAATCCATATGATACTTTTAAAGATTTCTATACAAAAGATTATCAAAAATTTGTAGAGTATAATATTCAAGACGTAGAAATAGTTGATGGTTTAGAAGATAAGTTAGGTCTAATTGATTTATCTTTAACCTTTGCATATGAAACTAAAGTAAACTATAACGATATATTCTCACAGGTAAGAGTTTGGGATACATTAATCGCAAACCACTTGATGACAAAAAAGATTTGTGTACCTCCTAGGGAAGACCACATAAAGGACACCAAGTATGAAGGTGCGTATGTAAAAGAACCTAGACTTGGTATGCAAAAATGGGTGGTGTCTTTTGATATCAACTCACTTTATCCACATATTATTGTACAATATAATATTTCTCCCGAAAAGATATTAGGTGTTAAACCATCTGGTGTTTCTGTGAATAAAATGCTTGATAAGAAGACACCCCTAGATTATTTAAAAACAGAAGGTGCTTGTATAACACCTAATGGTGCAATGTTTAAAAATGATAGTCAAGGTTTTTTACCTGAAATGATTGAAAAGATTTATAAAGACCGTGTGATATATAAGAAACGTGAATTAAAAGCAAAGAAAGAATATCAAAATAATCCAACAATAGAATTAAAAAAAGAAATTGCTAGGTGCCACAATGTACAATGGGCAAGAAAGATTGCGTTGAATAGTTGTTATGGTGCAATAGGTAATCAATACTTTAGATACTATGATATAGCACAAGCAAGTGCTGTAACTACAGCAGGTCAGTTTATAATCAGATTTATAGAACAAAAAGTAAATGAATATTTAAATCAAGTATTACAAACACACGGTGAAATAGATTATGTACTAGCGTCTGATACAGATTCAATATATGTTTCATTAGATAAACTTGTAGAGAAAACTTGTAAGGGTAAAACAGACCAACAAATATGTGATTTTATAGGTAAGGTATGTGATAATAAATTAGAACCTTTTATTGCAAAACAATTTGAAGATGTTGCAGATTATACTAACGCATACAAGAACGCAATGGTTATGGCACGTGAAGTTATTGCTAACAAAGGTATATGGGTTGCGAAAAAAAGATATATGTTAAACGTATTAGATGAGGAAGATGTTAGATTGTCTGAACCTAAATTAAAGATTATGGGTATAGAGGCAATTAAATCTTCAACTCCACAAGTATGCCGAGGTAAGATTAAAGAAGCAATTAAAATAATTATGTCAAAAGAAGAATCTGATTTACATACTTTCATTGCAGATTTTAAAAAAGAATTTATGAGTATGTCTGCTGAGCAGATATCATTTCCTAGGTCTTGTAATAATATGAGAAAATATGGTAGTAGTAAAGATGTGTTTATCAAAGGTACACCAATACACGTTAAAGGTTCATTGATTTATAATCATCAAGTAAAACAATTTGGATTACAGAATAAGTATCCTTATATTCAAGAAGGAGATAAGATTAAATTTATTAAATTGTTAGCGGCAAATCCATTTAAGTTTGATGTGATTAGTTATATAACTAAACTACCAAAAGAGTTTAATCTACAAGAATATATTGATTATGAAGTACAGTTTGAGAAAACTTTCCTAGACCCTATGAGATTTATATTGAATTCAATAGGTTGGGAACACGAAAAGAAAGCAAGTCTGGAGGCGTTTTTTGGATGATAGACCAGTTATTATTTCTAGCTATTATAGTATTTGCTGTAAGAGTAGGAGAGATATTTGCTATGACTAAAATATCATTTTGGAAGTTTTGTTTAATGTTATTATTAATTAAATTTGTGGCGGTAAGTTATGTTAGTTAACGAAGAAAGTTTAAAACATTTAAAAACACTTAAAGAGAATACGTTTGATTCGTGTGTAACTGATCCACCATATCATTTGGCGTCTATACTTAAACGATTTGGACCAGGTCAAAAAGGAATTAATAATAAAGATGAGAAAGAAGGTCGTAATGGACCTTATCATAGAGCTGCAAAAGGATTTATGGGACAGACTTGGGACGGTGGTGATATAGCATTTAATAAAGATTTTTGGAAAGAAGTATATAGAGTTATGAAACCTGGTTGTGTTCTATTGGCATTTGCTGCCACTAGAAATTATCATAGAATGGCAGTTGCAATTGAAGACGCAGGTTTTGAAATTTTTGATATGATAAACTGGATATATGGTAGTGGATTTCCTAAAAGAAAAAATTATTTGAAACCTGGTCACGAACCTATTGTAATGGCACGTAAAGGAGTTAATAAAAGTTTAAACATAGATGAGAGTAGAGTACCTGGATATGAGTGGGACACAACTAAAAACAGAAGAGAACCTAAAAAACATAAAGAAGCAGTTTATAAATTAGGTTTAAAGAAAACAGGTGCAGGAGAAAAAATAAAAGGAAGATATCCTGCTAATGTTATACACGATGGAATAGCAGAAGAGTGGGCAAAGTATTTTTATTGTCATAAGGCAAGTAAAAAAGAAAAAGGAGATACTGAACACCCTACAGTTAAACCATTAGATTTAATGAGATATCTTGTTAAGTTAGTTACACCTAAAGATGGTACAGTATTGGATCCATTTGCAGGTACAGGTACTACTGGTGAGGCTGCATTATTAGAAGGTAGAAAATACTATTTAATAGAAAGAGAAAAGAATTATTTTAAAGACATAGAGAATAGATTAAAGAAAGTGAATAAGTTTTTTGTATGACATTATTACTTGCATTGACTTTATCAGCTTTATGTATTATAATACCAATGTTATTATTAATATTATGGAACAATGAAAAACCTAGACCTTAAACAATACGCAAACGAAAATAGACTGCCTATAATGGACACTATTCAATTTGATAGATGGACAGAAGAGTTAGGTAAAGAAAAATTTAGAGAATTATTATCAGAATATATTGCTGAAAATAGACCAGAATTTCCTTTAAGAAAAATATCTTATGATGATATGCGTAATAATATAATTGCATTATCAAAGTATGATACTTCTGCTATATGTACACCTAAAGAACAAATAACTAAAGATGTATTTGAAAAGTATGAAGATTACAAATATAATTTTAAAGAATATGGTTTAGGTATCATAGATGGTCCTAATACATTTAATACTTCTTCTAATTATTTTATGCAAGAGTTGAGATTAAATTGTTCTAGTTATGGATTTAGAGCGCCGATAGAAGTTTGGCAAAATGGTAATGCAAGAGATATATGGAAGTGTTTAGGTCCTATATGGAGAGGTATTAATACAAAAAGAGTTTTAGATGAAGATGTATATATGAGTGCATTTAGATTGGGTACATATATTGCAACACAATTTAAACCAGTTGTTGCAAAAACAATATATGATTTAACCAATGCAGAAACAGTATTAGATACCAGTTGTGGTTGGGGAGATAGACTTGCTGGTTTCTTTGCTAGTAAGGCAACACACTATTATGGTTGTGATCCTAATCCAAATACATATAGAATATATCAAAAACAGATAGAAGAGTATAGTAAATTCTTTAAAAACAAAACTGTTAAGATATGGAATTGTGGTGCAGAAGACTTACCTTATAATGAACTACCAAATATAGATTGTGCATTTACAAGTCCACCTTACTTTAGTACTGAACAATATAATAAAGGTGGTGAGAAAGAAGAGAATCAATCTTGGTTTAAGTTTAATGAATATGAACAATGGAGAGATAATTTTTATCTTCCAGTTGCAGAAAAGACTTTAAGTAAATCAAAATATATGTTTGTTAATATTATGGATCCAAAAATTAAGACTGTAAGATATAGGTCAAGTGATGAACTAGTTGATAGATTTAAAGATAAGTTTTTAGGTCAGATTGGTATGAGAATTATGCAAAGACCACAAGGTAATAAGAAATTTAAGACTAAAGAAGAGTTAAATATCTTTATGGCTATGACTTATATTGAAAATGTATGGTGTTTTGGTGAGAAGATAGACCTATTTAAGAATTCAAGATTAGGGACGCTAGAGGCATTTATATAAATATGTATGAGAATAACAGTATATAGAAGATATAATGATTACATTAGTCAAAATTTTCTACCAACGGAACTTGACTCGGTAAGAGAATTATGTTATATTAACAACATCAAATGGTACACAATAAGTTATACGGAAGAGGAGTGGAACGAATATGAAAGACTTTCTAAAAGAAATAATTAAAGAAACAGGAAATGAATTTGCTAGTTTAGCAAGTGATGGAATCACAGCAGGTGATGTAACTTCATTTATAGATACAGGTTCTTATTCTTTTAATGCTCTCTTATCAGGTTCAATTTATGGTGGACTACCAGGCAACCGTATAACAGCAATCGCAGGCGAGGCCGCAACTGGTAAAACATTTTTTGCATTAGGTATTTTAAAAAATTATTTAGATAAAGACAAAGACGCAGGCGTTGTTTTATTTGAATCAGAAAATGCAGTATCAAAAGATATGATAGAGGCAAGAGGTGTTGATAGTTCCAGAGTTGTAGTTGTACCAGTATCAACAGTACAAGAATTTAGAAGTCAATCAATAAAAATATTAGACAAGTATTTACAACAATCAGATTCAGAAAGAAAACCTTTGATGTTTGTATTAGATAGTTTAGGTATGTTATCTACTACAAAAGAAATGACAGACACAGCAGAAGGTAAAGAAACAAGAGATATGACTAGAAGTCAAATAGTCAAATCTACATTTAGAGTTTTAACACTTAAACTAGGACAAGCAAATGTTCCTATGTTAATGACCAATCACACTTATGATGTTATTGGTTCTATGTTCCCACAAAAAGAAATGGGTGGCGGTTCAGGATTGAAATACGCTGCCTCTACAATCATCTATCTAGGTAAACGAAAAGAAAAAATCGGTACAGAAGTAGTTGGTAATATTATTCATTGCAAAACCTATAAGTCAAGAATCACAAAAGAAAATTCTCAAATTGATGTTAAGTTAACATATAAAAGAGGACTAGATAAACATTATGGTCTTCTTCAACTTGGTGAAGAGGCAGGTATCTTTAAGAAAGTATCAACAAGATATGAAATGCCAGATGGTTCTAAAGTATTTGGTAAAGCAATCAATGATGAACCAGAAAAATATTTTACAAAAGAAGTATTAGAAAAAATAGATGAACACGCAAGACAAAAATTCACATACGGATCAGACGAAGAGTAAAAGATTCACCTATGCTCAAAGAGAAGGTGATGATTTTTCTTGTATAAAACTTAAAGAAGGTAAGTATAGAGGTGTAATATATCATTATGGCAAACTTGGATTTGCTAAAGATGAAAATCCTGATGGTACTTTACCTATGAAGTTTGATTTTGTTGTTAAAGTAAATCCTACAGATGAAGTATTGAACGTTGACAATAATGAGTTTGTGGAGTATATTGGTGATATATTAATAGAAATTTTAGAAACACAATTAAAAGATGGTACAGCAGTCATTTCATAATTCAGATAGATTAGAAACAACTATCTTAAATAATCTTTTCTTTCACGAAGATTATGCTAGAAAAGTATTACCTTTCTTAAAAGAAGATTACTTTCCATTACGAACTGATAAGATTTTATTTACAGAAATATATAAGTTTGTTGAGAAGTATAATAATATACCAACAAAAGAATCTATTACAATTGAATTAGGGCAAAGAAAAGATATTAATGAAGATGAAATTAATACATTAAAAGATAATATTAATTCTATAACTAAAATAGATTCCGATCCTAAATGGTTGTTAGATGTAACTGAAAAGTTTTGTAAAGATAGAGCAGTACATAATGCTGTATTAGATGGTATTAGAATTTTAGATAAGAAAGATACTAAAAGAACACCAGAAGCAATACCTAGTATATTAGCAGACGCATTAGCAGTATCTTTTGACCAACATATAGGTCACGATTATATAGATGACGCTGATAGAAGATTTAAATGGTATCATACTAAAGAAACAAAATATCAATTTGATTTAGATTATATGAATAGAATAACCAAAGGTGGTATTCCAAGTAAGACTTTGAATATTGCATTGGCAGGCACAGGTGTAGGTAAGTCTTTGTTTATGTGTCATTGTGCAAGTGCTTATTTGGCACAAGGTTTAAATGTATTGTATATCACTTTAGAAATGGCAGAAGAAAGAATTGCTGAAAGAATTGACGCAAACTTATTAGATGTAACTATGGACGATTTACATACAATGCCAAAAGATTTATATGATAATAAAATAGAGAAGATAAGACAGAAGACTGGTGGTAAATTAATTATTAAAGAATATCCAACAGCGTCTGCTCATAGTGGACACTTTAGAGCATTGTTTAATGAACTTGCATTAAAGAAAAGTTTTAAACCAGATGTAGTGTTCATAGATTATTTAAATATATGTGCGTCAAGTAGATTTAAAGGTGGTAATATAGGTTCTTATTTCTATATCAAAGCAATTGCAGAAGAATTAAGAGGACTTGCAGTAGAATTTAATGTACCATTGTTTTCTGCTACACAAACAACAAGAACTGGTTTTATGAGTACAGATATAGGACTAGAAGATACAGCAGAAAGTTTTGGATTACCAGCAACAGCAGACTTTATGTTTGCAATCATATCAAATGAGGATTTAGAAGCATTAGGACAGTTAAAAATTAAACAATTGAAGAATAGATATAACGATCCAGGTATTAATAGGTCATTTATTATAGGTGTTGATAGAGCAAAAATGAGATTGTATGACGTAGGTCAACAAGCACAAAACATAGTTGACTCAAATCAACAAGAAGAACAACCAAAAGAAAAAGATATCGCTTACGATAAGTTTTCGGATTTTAAAGTATAATGGATACTCAACCAATTTTTACACTAGATATATGGAAGAAATATAATTTTTTAAATGATGATGAAATAGATTTAGTAACTAATAGTATTTTACAAAAAGATTTATTAGATTATAATTTCTTTAAAGGTTCTGCTAAGTCAACATACGTTGCTATGCAAGAACAAAACCCTAACATTTTAGATTTTCATAGTGATATACAAAAAAAAATTTTAAAAGAAGTACCAATAGCTGCACCTAATCAAAGAATGGCAGACTCTTGGTGTAATATACAAGGTAGAGATAGTACATTAGAGTGGCATAATCATCCTAATTCAGTTATTTCTGGTATTATATTTCTAAAATGTGATGAACATAGTAGCAAGTTAGTCTTTAAAAATCCACTTACTCCAAGGCCACCAACTGCTGTTTCACCACACGAACAAATTTATGAATTAACACCTGAAAAAGGACTATTGGTAATGTGGCCTAGTTATTTAATGCACGGTTCAGGTGGTAGTGTTAATCAAAGTGATGAAAGGATAGTATTAAGTTTTAATACGTACTGGAAATAATATGGGCAGACCTAGATTTTATAAGAGTAATAAAATGGTTCCTACTAAAGAATATAAAGCTAATTGGGAAGATATTTTTGGGGATAAAAAGAAAAAGAAAAATGGCAAAACAAAAAGTAAGGTTCAGCAGAAACGACAAGAGACCAGCAAAGTATAAGTATACACTTTCTTACGAAACGAAACCAGTTAAGAAAGGTAGAAAGATACTTTGGCAGGTAGTAGAGAAACCTACAGGCTCTATTATATCAGAAACGTTTTTTGAAGAAGACGCAGATAAATTAGCAAAATTTCAAAACAAACATAAAGTCTGGCAAGAAAATGGTGGCGTTGTCAAGCACTTATGTGTTCGTGTTCAGCCCAAATAGCTCAATTGGTAGAGCAACTGATTTGTAATCAGTAGGTTGGAGGTTCAATTCCTTCTTTGGGCACCATATAAATAGTTATAAAGAGAGAGATATGGCATACGAAGCTTCAGAAATCTGTACAGCGGCAGCATTAATGTTTACTACAGATGAACTAAAAAAATTACAAGTAGGTTTTAATTCAAACAAATTAGATAGGGATGATTTAGTTGAAAAACTAGAAGAAGCTAAATCACTTATGAAAATTGGTAGACCTAAAGCTAAAGTTGGCCAGGTTGTTTTTGCAGATGGTTCGCAAGAACAAGGGTTTATGAAAATACTTGATTCAAGTAATGATAAAATCTTAAGCGATTTTGCTGTAGGTATATCAGCTGCATTAGGTATTCGTGGTTTTGCTAGAAAAAAAGGCGACAATCAACCAACTAAAAAAGTTTTTATGACTGGCTCTAAATGGCCTAGTGAGATTGAAAAGTTTTCTTTACCTGAAGGTGGAGGATATCAATATAATTCTGCTGATATAATGGTTGAAAATAATTCTGCTAAAGCAAGAGTAAAAAAATATTACGGCATTTCTTTAAAGAAAAAATCAACTCAAAAGGCTACCCCACCACCACTTATTAATAAAGCATTTGATAGACTTATAGAAGGTGATTCAACCTTTAATAAATTAATGAAAGATGTTGATGAGTTTAAGTATAAATTTTTTGCTGATAGATTAAAGCAAGCAATTACCAATAAAATTATAAAAATAAAAGGCTTTTCATTACCATCAAACAATAAAGAAATATTTTATAAAACAATTAAGCATCCTTATAAAACAGGAAACATAAAACTAATTGATTTAAAAGGTGAAGGAGTAATAAAAAATAACTTTGATATTAAAAAGGCAGCAGATAAAATTTTAATTCAAAAATTATTTGCAAAAAATAAAGATGGCTCAGGAGATTTACCAAATACACAATGGAAATTGAGAAAGTTTATGAACGAATCTTTATATGGTGGTTCTAAAAGTAAATATTGGCAAGGTGTATTAAAACTTATGAATGAATATGCTGAAAAATTTGCAGAAGGTCTTATTGATGTTATTTTAAAAGTTAATTTATTCAATAAATTAAAAAAGAAAGATATAGATGAAGCGGAATTTGATTTTCAATTGACAACAGGTGTAGGTAATGTTACCTCAAAGGGTAATGTAACTGTAGGCAATTCAGTTGACTTTCAAGTTAATACTTTACTTTGTGGCTATCATAGAATTGAGAAAAAAATGAAAGGTAAGAAGTGGGAAATTGTTATGAGGGATGAAAGTGTTAAAGGTGATTCTGTTGAAGAAGCAGCTAAAATTAAAATGTGGTTAAAGAGAGGTAATGTTAAAATATTTAATTTAGAATTAAGATATAAAGGTGCCTTCGGATCACAACCACAATTTACAGGAACTCTACATCCAGAATTTAAAGAATTGTTAGAGAAAGAATGTACATAAATAGTATTATATGATTTGTTAATGGATATTTGAAGATAGATTATACTAATGGAATAAATGAGGAATAATGTTTAGTTTTAAAGGTTTTACCACAAACGACAAGAATACACACCTAGAACACCTAGAAGATGATATAATCAATAGAGGTTCATCTGGTGGAGTTAATGCAATTAACTTTCTAAAATCAGTAAGAGATATGCTCGCAGGTCACTCGGGAGCAAAAATCAATACTACTGTTAAATGGGATGGCGCACCTGCTATTATATGTGGGGTCAATCCTGAAAACGGTAAATTCTTTGTTGGTACTAAATCAATATTCAATAAAACTCCTAAAATCAATTACACAACAGCAGACATAAGACAAAACCATTCTGGTGCTGTCGCTCAAAAACTAACAGTATGTCTTGCTCATCTATCTAGTTTAAATATTAAACAAATTTTACAAGGTGATTTATTATTCACTAACGATACAAAATCAGCTTCAATTGATGGTGAAAAAATGATAACCTTTACACCAAATACAATCACATATGCAGTACAGGCAAGTAGCAATATTGGTAAGAAGATTGCTCGTGCTAAAATGGGTATAGTATTTCATACAATGTATACTGGTAAAGATATGAAAAGTTTAAATGCAAGTTTTGGTAATGTTAGAGGATCAGGTAATTCAAGAGTATGGGTAGCAAGTGCTTCTTATAAAGACGATTCTGGTTCTATTACTTTTACTAAAACAGAATTGAATACATTTAATGCTCAATTAAGAATGGCAGAAGGTTCATTAAGTAGAGCAAGTAAAGTATTAGATGAAATGACAAGTCGTGCTAGTGACCCTTTATCTGTAGGGTTTAGATTAAAAGCATTTTTCAATCATTACATTAGAAATAATAAAGGTAGTATGGCAAAGGTTAAAGTCTTACAAGATATGTTTAGAGATTATTATGAGAACGTTTTGAAGACAGAAATAGACCAAAGAAAAACTGAAAAAGCAAAACAAAAATATAGAGATATATTAGCAAATGGATTAAGATTTATTAATCAAAATAAATCAGGTTTATATATGGCGATAGCAAGTCACGTAACTTTAGGCAATGCGAAGAACACATTGATACAAAAGATGAATCAAATTCAACAGATAGGACACTACATTAAAACTGGAACAGGTTATAGAGTAACAGCACCTGAAGGATATGTTGCAGTAGATAGAGTAGCGGGTGCAGTAAAAATAGTAGATAGATTAGAATTTAGTAGGGCAAACTTTACGTTGCCAAAAGGATGGAAATAAATGAAGTTTAAAGAATTTTTATTACAAGAAGGTTTATATGACCCAGGTATATTTAAAGCTTTCTTTATGGCAGGAGGACCTGGTAGTGGTAAATCATTTATCGCTAGTAATACTTTTGCAGGTTCTGGATTAAAATTTGTAAATTCAGACCAAGTATTTGAAAGAGGTTTAAAGAAGGCAAATCTTTCAGATAAAATGCCTGACCAAGAAAAATATTTTAGAGATATTATAAGAAATAATGCCAAAGGTACAACAAAAAGACAATTAGATACTTATGTAACTGGTAGATTAGGTTTAGTTATTGACGCAACTGGAAGAGATTATGGAAGAATAAGTGCAGAATATAATCAACTACACTCATTAGGTTATGATTGTTATATGATATTTGTTAACACAACATTACCTGTTGCGTTAGAAAGAAATCAAATTAGAAGTAGAACTATACCAGAATATATTGTTAAATCATCTTGGGAAAAAGTACAATCTAATATAGGTAAGTTTCAAAGATTATTTGGTCAATCAAATTTTATTGTAGTAGATAACAATAGGTCAGATAAAGAACTAGTGTCACAAACTTTACAAAACTGTGACAGATTAGTTAGACGATATATGAGGCAGCCAATTAAAAGTTATCTTGCAAAAACTTGGATGACAAAAGAAAAAATGTACAGAAACAAATTAAACGAAAGTATTATAGACGCTCCTAGAAATACATATGCACCTGGAGTTTTTGATGACTATGAAACTAAAACACCTAGAATTAAACCTAGTGTTAGAGAAATAGTTGACAATCAACTTAAAGAATTTGGTAAAGAATATCCAGTTTTAAAAGTTAGTTTAGTAGGTTCTATACTTACAAAGAGATATAGAAAGGACGCAGATTTAGATTTTAATGTACTGTTTGATGTACCTGTAGATAAACAAGAAGAAGAAAGATTAAGATTATCTCATAAGTATCTATCTGCTAAAAGTCCAGAAAAGATTAATGGTAAATTAATACCTGATACACAACACCCTATTAACTATTACATCATTACTGATCCTATAACTCATCAAGACCAAGAGGATAAAGCAGACGCAGTATTTGATTATAGAGGTAATGTATTTACTAAAAGACCAGCAGACTATACGTTTGATATGAAATTATATATGTCAGCATATCAAAGAAAGGTACAAGAGATAGATGTAGTTAAAGGAGAATTAAAAAGAGATATTATAGACTATGATGAATTAAAAGATTTACAACCAGATGATATTTTAAACTTACAAGAAAAGATTAATGAGAAGTTAGAAGAGATTGAACAATCTATAAAAGATATTGTTGATATTGGAGATGATGTATTAACTGCTAGAAGAGCTGCGTTTGATTCTGATATGACACCAGAACAAATTAAAACGTTTAGTATTAAAAATAGATTACCTAAAAATGTAGTCTATAAGTTATTAGAGAAATATCATTACTTAAAATTCTATAAGAAATGTAAAGAGATATTAGATGATAATAAAGTTACAGACGCTGAGATAGATAGTTTAAAATCTGAAGCAGTTGCTGATAAGTCTATTGCAATTACATTTGGAAGATTTAATCCACCTACAATAGGTCACGAAAAACTTATTAATAAAGTTGTAAGAGCAGATAGAAATTATAAAATCTATATCAGTAGGTCAGAAGATAGTAAAAAGAATCCATTATCTGCTAGAGAAAAATTATCTTTTATGAAAAAGATGTTTCCACAATATGCTAGAAACATTGAAATCAATACAACAAATATGATTTTAGATTTAGCTACTATGTTATATAACAAAGGACATAATATTTTAAAATTTGTTGTAGGTAGTGATAGAGTAAGAGAGTTTGATACTATACTTAAAAAGTATAACGACCAGAAAAATAGACACGGATACTATAACTTTAAAACAATAGATGTTATATCTGCTGGAGAGCGTGATCCAGACGCTGAAGGCGCTTCAGGTATGAGTGCGAGTAAGATGAGGGATGCTGCTCAAAAAGGTGATGTGGCGTCATTTAAGAGAGGACTACCATCTCAATTTAGAGATGTTGATGGACTGTTTAAAGCGGTCAGAAAAGGTATGGGTATAAGAGAAGACTATAAACCAGATATTTCAAAACCTGTTATGACATTAGGACAGTTTGAACAGAAACAAGTTAGAGACCTATACGTTAGGGAGATGATATTCAATATCGGAGACCAGGTCAAGTATCTTAAAGAAGATAAACAAGGTAAAGTAGTACGAAGAGGTACGAACTATGTTGTATTAGAAGATACAAATAATAATTTACACAAATGTTGGATATGGGATTGTATTCCAGTTGCCGCTGATAAAGAACCAATGTTAAGAGAGTACAACCTAGATATTGATTATGGATTTGAAGCAGTTGAAACAATACCAGTACCAAAACCATACTCACAAATTAAAGATAGTTATGAAATAGGTGCTGATTATGCTAATCATTGTAAGCAAATGACACCAGGAGAGAAAGAGGACGCACCTCCTGTTGACTCAAAAGACCGTGGAAAACCTACTGATACATACATATCACGACCAGGTAAGGCTACGGATGCTAAAGTTGGTGAGGATAAATTAACTAAAAATGAAGTAAAAGAATGGGCAACTTCAGATTCAGTAATAGATAAATATAAGGAACGTTATAAAGAAGAGTGGAAAGCGAAACTAAACGAAGTAGTCGCAAAGATGATTGAGAAACTTTAGAGAGAGAAATGGCAACTAAATTCAAAGATTACGTACACAACCTATACATTGCTGAAAGCTCGGCTATGGTTTTAAAAGGGGTTGACGATTACCTTAAAATTGCTAGGGAAAAAATTAAAAGACACCCACAATTTGCTAATTTATATAGAGACCAAAGACGTGATGTAGCTACTAGTATAGGTGGCAAGTACATTAAAATTTGGGATACTGAACGAGGACAAAGAAGAGCTATACACGCTTTTGTAGATAAAATTACAGGAGATGTTTTAAAGGCGGCTGGTGTTAATGCTCCAGCAAAAGGTGCCAGAGGAAATGTTTTAGACAAAAAGTATATGGACTCATTAAACCGTGTATTTGATACACACGGTGGACATTTATACAGTAGACATAGTTTATCATATAATTTTAAAAGAGATAATAGATTCAAATAAAATGGGCGACTTAAAAGAAGAATTAGCAAAGTGGAAAAAAAGTAGGTATCAAAAACCTATGAGCGTTGCTCTTGCGGAAGTAAGAGAAAGACACGATTGCTCTAAAGTACACCCAGGTAAAAGACACCAAGAGTGGATGAATACCGAACCTGTTAAAACAGTTAAAGAAGAAATGTTTGATGAAGGACGTATGAAGGACATCTATACGTTAGATTCAGAAGGCAAATCTGCTCAAGAGATTGCAAAGAGATTAAATTTAAGAGTATCAACAGTTAAATCCATTTTAGGAGAAAACGTTGAAACATTACACGAATTTTCAGACAGTCAAATATCACAACTTAAAAAAGAATACGAACCATTAAGAGGTAAAACAATTAGTGGAACAAATGCTAATAAGTTGATGAAAATATTTGATAAGTTTGATAAGAATAAACAGCTTTTAATTAAGATATTAAAAGCAAATATTCCATTTGTGTCAATGTTAGCGCAAGCAAGACTCATTTCAAGACACGGAGCAAACGCTTCCCAGTTGGCACAAATGAGAAAAGAAGAATTAGAAGAAGCAAAAGCACCTTTCAGATTATCTTATGACGACAAGTATGGAAAACACGCAGGTTTTGAAGACGCAAAAACATTACAAGATTTACAAAACAAAGCACAGAAATTAAGAGCTAAAGGATTTAAGATTAATAAAATGGGTAGAAATACATCACCTGTTGAACAAAAACTACCAGAACCAGAAGGTAAAACAGAAGTACCAGAAGCGTTTGCTGTACAAGTTACTAAAATGGATGGTGGTAAATTTATACACGGCAGTTATAAAACTAAAGCAGAAGCAGAAAAATGGATTAAGTGGTATAAAACTGGTGACGTAAGACAAACTAAATCAATAGAAATTGTTAAAGAAGATACTGGATATTTACAAAGTAAAATGAGTGATAAACAAATTGCTAATATTAAAAACGTATGGAAGAATAAAAAAGCAACAGATGTAACCGACGCTGTTAAACAAATGATTAAGAGAATGGATATACCTACTCAACTAGCAATTAAACACGCAGACATACCACATATATCAAAATTAATTGAAGGTTCAAATGAAGAATTAATAGAAGCTTGTTGGAAAGGTTATACGCAAGTTGGTATGAAAGAAAAAGACGGAAGACAAGTACCAAATTGTGTTCCAAATAAAGACGGTGATATTCCTAAACAACGAAAAGAAGACAACGATAAAGCATATGCAATAGGTATGGCAAAAGCAAAAGAGATTAAAAAAGACCACGGAACACCATTGAAAAAATCAACAGTAGAAAAAGGTCACGAAATTGCTAAGGCAATTAAAAAAGATGAACAAGTAGTTGGTGTAGGTCCTAAAGCAACCTTTGAAAGATTGTGGTTGAAACATAAGCGAGGAGATAAAGCAGGTAAATAACCTTATAAATAGTACTATGACATATTTAAAACAAAAACCAGGTAGTGTTGAAGAAGTAATTGCTAAACAGCAATCACAATATCAAGACCCTAATTACAAAGCAAAATTTGACGAAGCATTAAAAAACTCTATGGGTGGAATTGGTTCAATGACACCTAAAGAAAAGTCAGAATTTTTTAATAAGTTAGACACAGTTAAAAAAGAAGACGCAAAAAAAGCTCAGAAGCAAAACGTTGATAGTAAAAGAGAATTAAAAAAAGAAGAATGGAAACCTTCTAATGGAAAACACGCTGATGAAACATTAATGAAAGACTTTATTGACAAAGGCGGAAAAGTAGAAAAGATACCTGAAGGTAAAACTGCTTACATAGGTAACAAAATTAAACCACATCTAGCAAACGAAAGAAATTTAGAACGTCAAAAACAAATGACAGAAGAAACTATTTCTGAAAGAGGTGGTGCCAATACATCTTCAAAACAAGGTAGTTTTGCTAAAAGTAGAAAACCAAAATATAGATTTGGATATAGAGTTGCAGAAAAACAACCTAAAGGTGATGATATAGAAGAATCATTTTCTCAACAACAAATCAAACAAGCATACGGTATATTAAACGACCCTAGATACAAAGCAGGTAATTATTCAGGTGCAGTTGCAGCTATTGAAAAACTTGCAAAAGGATTATCAAAACATCCAGATGTTGCTAACGCATTAAAAAGAGCAAATGAATCAGTAGACCACGATAGTGCTTTTGCTATTTCAGGTGTAGAAACACAAAGACCTACAGAAGATATGCAAGAAACTATTGACGCAGGCGAAGTATCTAAAATGAAAGACAAGAAAAAAGAAGTTGATTTTAAAACTGCTAACGTATCTACTACAGAAGATAAAAAAGATCCAAAAAAAGAAGTTATTGGTAATGAAAAACCAGAAACAAATTTAGAAAATACTATTAGAAATATTTGGAATAAAGCAGCTAATGAAACAACAGAAAGAGGAGACTCTGTACTGTTACCTACAAGAAATGAAAGTAAAATTCCACCTATTGAAAAAGATAATAAACCAGGTGTTAAAATTGCAAAGATAAGAGCGACAAGAGATAAAGAAGATGGACAATCTGATGGTGCAAAAGACCCTACAGCAATGGAGAAACAAATTTTAACTTTGCAAGGTCAAGTAAATGTTTTAAAAGCAAAATTAGAAAATGAAAAAGGTAAAGTAATTAAACCTGTTGCAGATAAAGAAACAGGTCAAGTTCCTTTAACAGTTGGAATTGCAAACAAACTTTTACGAGATAAAGCAGAAAAAGAAGCTGATAAAAAAGAAATTAAAAAAGAAGCAGTCAGTCCTTACAAATTAAAATATGAAACTTTGAGAGCAAGACTTAAAGAAAAAGCTGAAAAAGAAAAACTTGCTAAGAAAAAAGATGAACCTACCAAGGGTAGAACAATGACTGGAAATCCTGCTTCAAAAGTAAATACAGATCCAGAGATAAACTATAATACCTAGGAGGCAATTAGATTATGCCTCTTCCTAAACTCTATTGTGATATGGATGGTGTCTTGGCAGACTTTAAAAAAGGTGCTGAGAAAGCAACTGGCGTCCCTATCAGTAAATGGATGAGCCTCACAAAACAAGACAAGTGGAACCCAATTATGAATGATAAAACTTTTTGGGAAAAACTACCGTGGATGTCAGATGGTAAAACATTATGGAACTATATCAAAAAGCATTCACCAGATATTCTATCAGCATATACAGATAGAGACCCAAATTGTAAACCTGGTAAAAGTAAATGGTGTAGAAGTCAATTAGGTATAAGTGGTGCAAGAGTTAATCTTGTAAAGAGAAGTCAAAAACAAAACTATGCTCAAACAGGATACAGAAGTCCTGCTGTATTAATTGATGATTATAAACCTAATACGGATCAATTTACAAGACGAGGTGGTATTGGTATCTTTCATAGAAATACATCAAATACTATCCGAGAACTAAAAAAGCTAGGTTTCTAGCACACCTTCCCATTATAAATATACACATATATTAAGAATTGAGTACTTTAACATAAAATTTAAAGGAGAGAATAATATGTCAAGTCATACAAATAAAGACGAAGCAGCTGGAGCACCATTATGGGCAACAGCAGCAATCAGAAAAGAATGGTCTAGTGCTAACCGTACTGACCTTTTTAATGACGCAACTGCTGACAATTTCATCACAGGTGTTACTATTGGTTTGTTTAATTACAAAGATAGTGAAGTATCAGATGGAAAAGTTGCTCACGCAGGTTGGAACCTAAAAACAACTGGTTCTGGTGGCAGAGCAGGTCGTGTATCACACGAAACATTAGTCGTATTGACTAATTCAGCTGACGCTTAATAATCAATAACGTAGGGGCAATCCTCTATAGGGTTGCCCTTATAAATAATATTATGATGTAGTCAACTGGCTACAGTAGCATTCCCGAAAGGGTTAATAGGAGAAAACAAATGGCAGATAAAAAAGTCACACAGCTTACCGATTTAGGTAACGCATTAGCGAGTGTAGACCTGTTTCACGTAATAGATGATCCATCAGGCACACCGATAAACAAAAAAGTATCAGCGGCAAATGTATTTAATAACGTACCAACGTTTTTAGGTCTTGCTCAAGCATCCCAATCATTAACAGGCACAGGTTCTGGAACTTTAGTTGCAGATGTAGAAAGTGCAGTTACAGAAGTAGAAGCAACTTCAGGAACAGCGGCAGTATCTTTAGCAGACGGCACAAGCGGTCAAGTTAAAACGTTTATAGATACAGCAACAGCAGGTACTAACGCAATAACTATAACACCAGCAAATTTAAGAGGCGGAACAACCGTAACTTTAAATGCGCCAGGTGAAACAGTTACTTTATTATTTAAAAATTCAAATTGGAACGTAATTGCAGGTCACGGATACGCAGTTGCATAATATATAATATAGGAGATAATTATGGATATAAATTTGGAACAACTTACCTCGGAGAAACTTGGTCTACAAAAAGACTTTGATACTTTAGGTAAAAATATAAAACAAGTTGAAACTGATTTGGGTCAGATGAAAGCAAATTTAAATGCAATCAATGGCGCTATTCAACAAGTTAATAAATTAATAGGAATGGCTGGAGGAGATACAACAAATCCAGTTAAAAAAGAAGATGATAAAAAAGTTTAAGATTTTTTATGAAGATAAAGACTTGGACGATTTTGAGGAAGAAGTAATCGCTGATTGTCCTGAAGAGGACACAGCAAAAGAAAAGGAAAAAACAAAAAATGAAAACGTTTAAACAACATATTACAGAAGACGGCAAGATGGTTGGCACAGCTACATCTAACGCTGTTGAAGATGGTAATTTAGGCGCTCATAACATTTCCGATCCAGAAGTATTAAATAGAGTTAATGCTTTTGTAGGTTCTATTGCAGACGTAGAATTCATTAAACCACAACAAGCGGTAGATAGTTTAAGAGAAAAACTAAACCGAATAGGTTTAACTGTTTCTCCAGTTACAATGGAAGGAACATCTGGAAAAGTTAGTGCGAAAGTTAGTCAATTTGGTGGAAGATTTGGGAAAGATACTGATGGTTCTGATTTAAATGATGATGGTATATCACACAAAAAATCTGGCGGTCTAAATTTAGAAGTTAGTTATGAAACTTTAAAGAACGGTACATCCAAGGTCTACGCTAAGTTAGTGTAGGTCAAAATGTTTGAAGAGATAACCAAAGATAATTGGTTGCTATTTGCAAGCAAAAATTATAGTAATCCTACATTGGAAACCAATGTAGAGTTTTTGGAAGATATTAAAAGATTTAAATATCTTAAAAGGTTATTTCGTAAGTATAAGACTACAGGTGAAGTTAAAATAAGATTAATTATTAATCACATTGTAGTATTACAAAATGTTTTTAGTGCAGATGTAGCGATAACTTTATTATTATTTAAGATAGATAGAGAATATTGGTCAGTATTAAAAACAGTATTGAACTATCTTAAATTACTTTATGAACACGAAATGGGTGATGTTGAAGAAGATGAAAAGATAAAACAAATGTTAAAGGAACTTTAATGGCTAGTAGAGCAGTAGATATGTTAATAACTTACCGAGTAGTTAAACTATTGGTAACACCTTGGGAGAAGCAAGAAGCATTTAAACAAGGTATTATTGATAAAAAAGGTACTGTATTAAGACCTAATAAGACATTAAAAACAACTAAAGATAAAAAAGCATATACTTATTTACATAGATTTGTTTTTAATATGAAAAGACTATTTGCAAAAGTAGGATTAGGTAGTAAGTTTGGTTCTTTTTTTGGTGCTATGGCAATGATATTGAGAGAAGATAATAGATTAATGACACACAAAGACGCTATAGAAGCAGGTGTTGTTTCATATTTAAAAGAAACTAATCAGTATGATAATATGTTAAATGAAGTAAGAGATATACCAGACATAGAAGATGAACCTGTGATGACTTGTTTAGGTGTGGGTATCTATGAACAAAATAATAAACTAGTATCGGAGTACGAATATGCCAAAACATTATAAAGATATGATGGATGAAATCATCAACAAGATTGATGAAGATGATAAAAAAGAAGTCAAAAAAGAAGACGCACCAGCAAATGCAGTAGCACACGGTGGCGTAGATATGAATCCAACAGGTAAGAAAAGAGTTATGGGTACTTTAAAAAGAAAAGTACAAGAGAGTGATGATAACAATAATGTTGTATTGAAAGGTGTTTATAGTGTACTAAATAAACTTGAAGAAAAGATTGATGAATTAAGTGGAGTTGTGAAAGAAGAAATTAAAATTGAAACACCTAAAAGAAAAAAGACTATTAAAGAAAAAGCAAGACTATGAAAAGTTTTAAAGAATTTATAGGTACAACAGGTGTTAGAATAGGAAACTATTCAAATGTACAACCTATAGCAAGTTTAGGTGATGTGCCACCTAAAAAAAGAGCGGGTGGTAAAAATGTTAGGGGTGTTGGATTACACGCAAATTATACAAGTGCTATGAATCAAAGACCTTTTACAAATGCTGCTCCGAAAAAAAAGAAAGACGAAAATACTATGGGTGGTATGGTTCACGTAAGAGGTGCCCAACCAACATCTAGTATGAGAACAAGGAAAAAATAAATGGAACTAATAATAAGTTTAGCAATTAAATTTTGGATGTGGTCAATAGTAATTTTAGTTATTATATTAGGATTAATTATCAATTTATTTGATAAGAAAAAACCAAAGTGTCATAATTTTAGTTATAAAACAATGCCAGTAATGAGACCCATACCAATAAGAACAAAAGGCAAAGGATTTTTTAAAGGAATACTTTTATGGTTACTCGGTGTTAGACATTGGGAAATTGTAGAAGATTTTAACTACGAAATAAATGACGTTAAATACGTTATACCAGCAGGTTTTAAATTTGATGGTGCAAGTATACCAAAATTCTTGCATACATTTTTATCACCAGTTGGAGTACTTTTAATGGGTGGATTGGTACACGATTATGCTTATAAGTATCAGACACTATTAAAAATAAATAAGGCAGATACCCTTGGTATTATATCTCAAAAAAGAGCAGACGAAATCTTTAGAGATATTAATATTGGCGTAAATGGTTTCTATCTTATGAACTACTTAGCATACTGGTCGTTAAGACTAGGTGGCTTTGTTGCGTGGAATAAACACCGTAAAGTCAACGCTAAGATTAAGTAAAAAGGAGAAAAACTAATGGAGTTTATAACAGGAAGAATTAAAGAACTAACATCTTTACACGGTGCAGTATTAATCGGTTTAGGTGTTGTGGTTTTATTTTTTAGTCCCATTGCTAAAATTGCGGCTTGGGCTGCAATTGCTTACGGCGCTTGGGCAATTTTAAAGAAAGACTAAAACAATGTTTGGCACAATGAAAATGGTAATGGTTGTAATAATGATAGGCGGACTTGCTGGAGCAGGTATGTATGTTATGAAATTACGATCCGATAATGCCATTTTAAAAGCCAATCAAATTAAACTTGAAGAAGCGGTCAGCTCTCAAAAGGAGCTGATTGCTAAACAGCAAGAAGACTTTAAAGAAATTTTAAAAGCAAATAAAAAATTTAATGAGTTAGTGAACGCTCTTAAAAAAGATATAGATGATTTAGATAATAGATTTAACAAAGGTGGAAGAGATTTTGGTAAACTTGCAATAGAAAAAACAGAAGCAATTGAAAGAATAGTTAATGGCGCAAGTGATAAAGCAATCAGATGTGTTGAGATAGCAGGTGGGTCACCACTTACAGAAGAAGAAATCAACGCAACAAAAAAATCAGAAATTAATAGAGAGTGTCCGTCAATAGCGAACCCAAATTATGTACCGTATAATAATTAGTATCATTGCTGTTTTAATACTTACTGGTTGTTCAATCGGTGAGAAACGACTTAAAATATTTAAGTTAGAAGAACCTAGGCAGGAGTTAGACTTACAGAAACCTACAATGCCTGAACTAGAAAAGTTGAGATGGATTATTATTACTTCTGACAATGCAGAAGAAGTATTCCAAAAGATGGAAGCAGAAGGACTTGATCCAGTATTATTTGGATTAAGTGATAAAGACTTCCAATTAATTGCAAAAAACTTTGCTCAAATAAGAGCACATTTAAAACATACAAATGATTTACTTGAACAATATAAAGAATATTATGAACCAAGTGATGAGAAAAAAGAAGAAAAGGAGAGTGAATAATGACCGATTCATATAAAGGCGCAGACGGCAATGAAATATATTTTATAGACCATAGATATGACTCAAAATTAAAAAAAAGAGTTGCAGAAAAACGAACCCCTAGAGCTAAAACTGCTATCTATAATTTACAAGGTCTAGCTATGCAACCTGAAGTTAAAAAACAAGAGCAGAAAATTATAACAGCAGTTGAAGACAGTAAAAAAGGAAAGTAAACAATGAAAATATTATGTATATTATATGATGACCCAAAAGACGGAATGCCAAAATCATATCCAGTCAAAGACTTACCAAAATTAGAAAAGTATCCAGATGGTATGACATTACCATCTCCTAAAGGAAGAGATTTCAACGCAGGAGAATTATTAGGTTGTGTTTCTGGTGAATTAGGATTAAGAAAATTTTTAGAAGACGCAGGACATACTTTAGTAGTTACGTCTGATAAAGACGCTGATGGTTGTACAGCAGATAAAGAATTAGTTGACGCAGATGTAGTCATTTCACAACCATTTTGGCCTTACTATCTAACAAGAAAAAGAATAGAGAGTGCTCCAAAATTAAAGATGGCAATTACAGCAGGAATTGGTTCTGACCACGTAGATTTACAAGCGGCTATGGATCATAAAGTTGATGTAGTTGAAGTAACTTATTGTAATAGTAGAAGTGTTGCGGAACATATTGTTATGATGATACTAGCACTAGTTAGAGATTATCACAATCAATATAAAATAGTTAACGAAGGTGGTTGGCATATCGCAGACGCAGTTAAACGTTCTTATGATGTAGAAGGTATGCATATAGGAACAATTGCCGCTGGTAGAATTGGTTATGATATGTTAAGAAAAATGAAACCATTTGATGTACACTTACATTACTTTGATAGACATAGATTGCCAGAAGAAAAAGAAAAAGAATTAGGTTTAATCTATCACGAATCAGTAGAAGATATGGTTAAAGTTTGTGATGTAATTAATATAAGTTGTCCTTTACATCCTGAAACTGAACATATGTTTAATGATGATTTAATTAGTAAGTGTAAAAAAGGTGCTTACATAATTAATACAGCAAGAGGAAAGATTTGTGATAAGGATGCTATTGCAAGAGCAGTAGAGTCAGGACAATTAAGTGGCTACGCAGGTGATGTATGGTTTCCACAACCAGCACCTAACGACCACGTATGGAGAACAATGCCTCATCACGGTATGACACCACACACTTCAGGTACTTCACTATCAGCGCAGACTAGATATGCAGATGGTGTAAGAGAAATACTTGAATGCTTTTTTGATGGTTCAGAAATTAGAAATCAATATCTAATTGTTAAAGATGGAGACCTTGCAGGTATGGGTGCTCACTCTTACTCAAAAGGAACTGCTACTGGTGGTTCAGAAGAGGCGGCAAAGTTTAGGAAGTAAAATGGACGCAGATATATTATTAATGATAAGTAGATTATGGCCGATTTTTGTAGCATTTATATTATTAATAGTTACTTTAGCACAAGCACACTATAGAATTAAAGTGTTGGAAGAAAAAGTTAAAGTAGCATTTGAACTTATTAATAAGTTAACAGACAGAAAATGAAGACAGTATATACCTTAGCGGGTATTGTCGCAGTATTAGGAATTGTTATAGGTATAAGTGGTTATTTTATATTTCTACTTATTTAATAGAATAACAATTAATCTTTTCTTTTTTACCTTTTACGGTACAAATACCTAGTTTATAAAACTTAAAGTCTAAATCTTTTTTAGTATTTTGAGATATTACTATTGTAGTATTGAAATCTTTACTCTTACCTTCTAATCTACTTGCCAAATTAACAGCGTCACCAATGACAGAATAATCAAAACGTTGTTCAGACCCCATATTACCTACAAGACACTCGCCAGTATTGATACCTATACCAATGTTTAAAGGTGGGTCAAACTCTCTACTCTTATTCATTTTTCTAACTGTTTCTCTCATTTCGTATGCAGATAATACTGCTAGTTTTTTGTGTTGAGGTGTATCAAGTGGTGCGTTCCAAAATGCCATTATACAATCGCCCATATACTTATCAATAGTACCACCATTTTTTAATATTATACCCGTCATTGCAGTTAAAAATTTGTTAACATATCGGGTAAGTTTTTCTGGATTACCTTTCATAGATTCCGATATAGGAGTAAAGCCACGTATATCAGAAAATAAAAACGTCATTTCTTTTCTTTCACCACCAAGTTTTAATAGAGATGGATTCTTTTGTAGTTTCTTAACCATATCAGGAGATAGGTAGTGTTCAAATTGTTTCTTAATTTGTAGTCTTAATTTATTTTCTTTTGCATAGTTTTGATACGTTAATTGACCCCATATAATAGAACCTATTACAAGAGGACTAAACCAATCAGTTATGATTAAGTGTTGTGTCCATAGATAAGAACTTGCAAGTGTTAAATCAAATAAGTATCCACCAAACCATATCGCAGACCATATCACACTACATCTAGGTATAACTATGAGAAAGAATAGAGCACCTAATATTATAAATGCTAATTCACTATGTGGTAACCAATAAGGTCTACTAATAAAATTACCTGACAATAAAGTTTCTGTACTGATTGCCATAATTTCGTGTGTGTTCTTTAAACCATTCGGAGTAGTTACAAACGTTGAACCTTTGAACGTTGTACCTATGAAAACTATTTTACCTTTTACAGACGACCAATCTTTATCAGTAAAATCTATTCTAGGAATATGGTGTCTGAAATCTATCCAAATAGTATCTTCTGCTGATGTTTTTGCATTGATAACTTTTAAGATAACATCAGGTATGGATTTATCAAGTGGTAATTTTCTTATAGTACCATCTATATCAACTGGTACAGATACATTACCTATTGCAAGTGCTTTACGTGAAATACTTTGTAGATTTTTTACTTCATCCGTTTCAGTAAGTATGACTGGATATTTTGAAATCATTTTTAAAAATACTTCATCACCACCTAATCTATCTTTATGTGGGAAGACTACTTGAAGAACTACTAGAGCGGCACCATTTTTATATGCGTTAATTATAACACGACCAAGTAAATCTCTTTTCCACGGCCATTGTCCATTCTTTTTTAATGCTTTATCTGAAATGTCTATTAGAACTAAACTCCTTGATTCATAATTCTTACCAAATGATTGGTAGAAATCAAAGGTGTTTAGCTTTGCTGTCTGTAGCAGTACTGGATTTGATAAGTATATTCCTAGCAATATTATCAAAGTTAGATATACAGTCCACGATTTAGCCAATATTTTAATCATATACTATATTTAGTACAGATATCTTATAAATATATACATCAACGAGAGAGAGAAAAATGAGATTAATTAGTTTTATTTTAGCAGTATTATTGTTCGTTCCTAGTGCCTACGCAAGTGAATTGGGGTTTAAATTTCATAGTCCATCATTTTCAGGTCAAGGTAAGTCTTCACACTATCTAACGATAGAGAACATTGAAAAGACTAGGAAAGACGCCATAAAAGCAGCCGAAAAAGCGGCGGCAGATAAAGTAATAGCAGACGCTAAAAATACAGCAATAGCAAAATTCAAAGCAAATGTTGAATCAAGATTTTATACAGCACTTGCTAAACAAATTACAGACAACGTTTTTGGTACAGATGGTCTACAACAAGACTCTGGAACATTTACATCACCTATTGGTGGTGAAGTTGTTGAGTGGACAACACCATCAGGTACAGGTAATGTAGTTGTAACTGTTACAGAATCAGACGGAACTGTAACGACATTTACAATGCCTAAAGAGGATAACTCATAATGTTTAAATACATAGGAATATTCCTACTTTCTTTAATGTTAGTGGGTTGTGCAGGTAAGCCAAAGTTTGATGTAAGAACTCAAACAGTTGCTTATAAAGATTTGTCAGTTATATCAGCACCGAAAGGCGATCCTGTTATAATTGCTGTCTATGACTTTTTAGATATGACAGGTCAAAAGAAACCTGGAGGAAACTTTGCGTCTATGAGTACAGCAGTAACTCAAGGTTCATATCAGTTGTTGATTAAAGCATTACAAGACGCAGGAGAAGGCAAATGGTTTAGAGTAGTAGAACGAGCAAGTTTGCCAAGTTTATTACAAGAAAGAAAATTAATACGTTCTACAAGACAATCAATTAATGGAGAAGGTGCAGAACCATTACCACCATTATTATTTGCAGGTGCATATATAACAGGTGGTATTGTAGGATATGATAGTGATATTAAATCAGGTGGTTTAGGTGCTAGAATATTAGGTATTCAAAGCAACAAACAATTTAGACAAGATATAGTTACTATTATATTAAGACTAGTTAATGTACAAACTGGTGAAGTAGTTATAACAACTACTGTTGAAAAGACTATTGTTTCAACAATGACAGGTGGAGATATATTTAAGTACTTTGATACTGATACAATGTTATTAGAAGTTGAAGCAGGATATGCTAAAAACGAACCAGTAACTTTTGCAGTAAGAAAAGCAATAGAAAAAGGTGTAGTAGATTTAATTAATCAAGGTGCAGAAAAAGGACTATGGGAGTTTGAACCAATAGTTGAAGTGCCTGAAATTAAAGACTACCTAGATGAAACTGGTACAAGTGATATTAAAGTTGATATGGGTGAAGTAAAACCAGAAAAAACATATGAAGATTTTAAGAAAGAAAAGAAAGCTAGAAAAGAATTAAAGAAAGCACAAAAACTTGAAGTAAAAAATTATAATAAAAAACACGGTACAAAATTTAAAACTTGGGACGAATATCAAGCACATTTAGCACACTTAATAGCAATTGAAGCTAAAGAAGTAGAAAAAGAAAACCGTAAGAACGGTATACAAGAGAAAATAACTGAAGAAGAAGAGTGGAACCAAGTAGACAAAGATACAGAAACAAAGGAGAATGCTGATGAAAAAGATAATGATAGCGATAGTGATTCTTCTGGCGACAACGATTAAAAGTTTCGCAGGTAATTCGGTCTGGATTCAACAAAATAACCAAGATAGCGACGGATCAGTCTTTATAAAACAAGATGGTACTGGTAATAAAGTAGGTATATCTACTTCAGCACCATTTGTAATAGATGGTGAGAACTTAACACTTATTATCAGACAAATAGGTGACAATAATGTAACCTCAATGTCTTCACACCTTGAATTGTTTGGTGAAGATATGACTGTAGATTTATATATCAAAGGTGACGCTAACGTATTAAGATTAGAAGGTGATACAGATTCAACTGGTCATTGGTATGATTTTGATGTAACTGGCAATTCAAATACAATGAGAGTTGATGGTAATGATGATGACAATACTCATAAGACTAATATTGATTTAGATATTGTTGGAGACTCAAATGAGTTTTGGTTAAAAAGTAGAGGTGATGGTCACTTCATCTATGTTCTTATGTCAGGTGATTCAAACCGAGTACATTTTTATACTCATACAGACTCAGCAGGTTTCAATACAAACTCTAACGTATCAATTGGTCCTAACGTTGCTTCACACGGACAGTTTGCAGACACTTCAGGAAGTGAAGGTGCAACACTTGACGCATACATAATAGGAAATTCAAACAGATTAGATAGTTCCTCATACGGCACAGGTAACTATCAAGTACACGACATTATAGGTAATTCAAATATTATAGACTTACACGCTTCTCATAGTGGCGACTATGATTTAGCTACAATTAAAGGTAACAATAACTATTTAAAAACTGTTATCAATGGCAACAGTAATGTTTTAAGAATACATCAAGAAGGTGGTAGTAATACTGCTAGAATTTATGTTTATACTTCTGAAGCAGCTGTTAATATGGCACAAACAGGTGGTAGTAATACATCAAACATTACCATATCAGGTGATTCAATTTACGATTATACATTAAACTTTACACAAAACGGTTCAGATAATTGTACATATTCATTTAATAGAAACACACAAACAGCAGACGTAACAGCAACAGTAGCTAATGGGTGTTAAATGAAAGCATTTTTAACTTTCATTTTAATATTCGGTGGTATATGTTTAGCAAGTGGTATAATATGTACTATAATATCCTTATACTGGCCAGAAAAATGGAAAAGAAAGAAAAAAGAAGTTAAATTTAAAAGATGAAAAAATTATTATTTTTAGTATCGTTTCTAGTACTCTTCTGTACTAGTGTATTTTCTCAAACTGTAGGAACAGTTATAGGACAAATGGGTACAACTTGGAATGAAAGAGGTGGTCAAATCCAAAATACTACAATGGGTTATGAGTTGCAAATGTTTGACTTTCTACAAACTGGTGAAGATGGTGGTATGATATTAAAGTATGCTGATAATACTAAATTTACAATGGGACCAGGTACAGAATTAACTATTGATGAATATTCTTTTGATACTTCTGTTATACCAATTCAACTTGCAATGAACGTATCAGTTAATGTTGGTACATTTACATACGAATCAGGACAAGTATCTACTTTAGGTGGTGAAGTTAATATAACTGCTGGTAATGCCACAATTACAGTACAAGGTACTGCTTTTTCAGGAACAGTTGACTCAATGGGTGGGGCAACAATTACTTTACTACCTGATAGTAATGGTGAAGTAGGACAAGTAACTGTATCTAATGACGCAGGTTCTCAAACAATAACTAACGCTTTCAATTCAGTAACCGTTATATCAAATGATTTAGCACCAACACCTCCAAAAATAGAAACTAATAAACAAAATATTATTGAGTTAGATAAATTTGAAGAAGAAATAAAAGATGAATCACAAAAGACTTTTGGTGATGTAGAAAAAAAATCTGAAATGTCTAAAGAAGAAACTAAAGCACAGGAGATGGAAGAGGCAATCATTGCTGAAGAAGCAAATATAGTAGAAGATAATAATACAATTGTTGCTACAGACTTATCTGTTGGTGAAACAGACGCAATAATTGAAATGGAATCAGTAGAAGAAAGTAATTTAGTTGAAGTTATAGAAGAAGTTGATACATCTTATTATGATTCCTGGGAAGAAGATTTAAAAGATTGGGGTTATATAGATGAAGATAATCAGATTTCAGTTTGGGATGCTGAAGGTGAACAAACTATGGATTGGGATGACGCAAAGAAAATGTATGCAGAAATGGATCAAGCATACTTTGACGCCATTGATTGTTCAGATTGTACTTGGGATACTATTAATTGGGATGAGGTAGATTGGGACGCAGTTGATTGGGATGCTTACTATGACGAGTATAATGAATTATTAGAAGCATATGGATTAACTTCTTGGGCAGTTGAAGAAGAAGAGGTTAACGTAGTTGAAGAAACTAAAGAAGAAACAGAAGCTAGTACAGTTGAAGGATATACTTGGGAAGATTTTGCTTTAGATGATGACTACTATAACAATGCAGAATACAAAGCGGCAGGTGGTCCTCCAACATTAACTGTACAAAACTATTGTGAGTACAATGGATACGAAGACTATTGGTGCAACCAAGACTATGTTGATTACTTAAATGATTGGTATAAAAATGACTGGACTTTAAAAGTAACTAACGATAGTTGGACTAAAGAATCTAAAAAGATATGGGGTAAATTATATGGTTGGTGTGGTAGTTATCCTAATTATAAAATGTGTGAAAATCAACCTAGACCTTGGAAGATGAAAGACTTAAAAAATATGTATGTAACTGACTGGAGTTGGTCAGATTGGAGTACATATTGGGACGCAGTATATGATTGGTGGTACACAGGTTATGATTATAACAATGAAGATGACCAAAGTAATTGGGAAGATGAATATAATTATGAAGATGATTATGATATAGACGCAGAATTAGAATTGTTATTAGCAAGTTATGATAAAGAAGACTGTTTAAATTATGGATACTATTGGGACAATGCCAAGTCTAGTTGTGGTACTGAATGGGTAGACAATAGTGGTTCAGAAACGCAAGTAACTGCTAGTGGTGAAACATTAAACTATTCTACTGGAGATGTAACTCAAACCTTAACTACAACAGATGGTGTAACAGGTGCGACTTCAAGTGCAACTTCAACAGGAAGAGTATCAACGTTAGACAATGATTTTAATGCTCAAGCGTCAACTTCTGGTGATTACACAATCATAAATAGATATAACGACAACCATAGAGCTTATATAAAGACTGAAACGAGTAAAGAAGCAGATATACAGATTTTACAAGATTCAGAAGCTCAACACATTGACGTAGGGAATTCCACTACACAAAATAATATTACAATAATACAAACGGATTAAATATGGACTACGGAACTATCAATTTATTCATAATTTTTGGATTACTAATTTATATGGACTGGTCTATTTACAGATGGATAGATAGAGAATTCTAATGCCTGATTTACAAGTAGATATAGCAAAACTAAAAAAAGATATAGAGCAGGTCAATAATATCAATTCACGTTTAGACACAGCAATAGATAAATTAACAGATGTTTCAACGTCTATTAAGTCTATGTTGGCTGTACACTCCGAAAAAATTGCTAGACAAGAACAAGTTGATGAAATAATATTTGAGAAACTTAAAGATAGAGCAGGTGAAATAGACAAAGTAAAATCAGATTTATCTAGTGAATTATACAACGTAGAAAAAAGACTATTATTAGAGATTAAAGCAATAAGAGTAGATATAGGTCAAAGAGTTGGTATGTTAGAAAAATACAGATGGATTATACTAGGTGGTGCTATAGTAATAGGATGGATAGTATCTAATAATTTTGAAGCAATAATGAAGCTAATGAACTAGAGAAAAATTGTTAGCTTTTAGCCCTGGAAAATACGCAGGCTATTTTTTTGTTATGGACCTTTTTCGTACAGACTTGACTATTTTTGTTAAATGATGTATATTATGAGATAGTGTTATGTCAAGTTATATAGATTTAAAGTATATTAATTCAATCTCTTCAGGATTGGATAAGTTTAAAAAGAAAACAGATTATCTTTTCAATTTTAGGTGTCCACATTGTGGAGACTCACAGAAAAGTAAGACTAAAGCAAGAGCATATCTTTATAGAGTAAAAAACGATATGTTCTTTAAATGCCACAATTGTGGTATGGGTCAGAATTTAGCAAATTTCATTAAATTCTTGGATCCTAAAAAATACGGAGAATACTTATTAGAGAGATACAAGGGATCGGCACCATCCACGCCCCAACCTAAATTTGACTTTAAACCTACAAAATTTGAAGAAACAAATTTATTAGATTCCTGTACTAAAGTAAGTACGTTAAAAGACGGACATCCTGTAAAGGAGTACGTAAAGAAAAGATTGATACCTCCACAATATTATGAGATAATTTATTTTGTTGACAAATTTCACAATTTTGCCAATAAAGTGAAACCAGGAACTTTTAAAGAAAGATATGAACACCCTAGATTAATTATACCTTTCTTTGATGTAACTGGTAAGTTGTTTGCATTTCAAGGCAGAGCTTTTGGAAAAGAACAACCAAAATATGTTACTATTAAACTTGATGAAACAAAACAAAAAGTATATGGACTTGAACGTGTAAATTATCAAAAACATATTTACATAGTTGAAGGACCACTTGATAGTTTGTTTTTAGATAATTGTTTAGCGGCAGGTGGTGCTGACTTAACATTGAGAGTGTCAAGTGACCAAGTTACATATATATTTGACAACGAACCTCGTAATAAAGAAATCATAAAAAGGATGTACGCAGTAGTTGAAAAGGATTACAACGTAGTTGTTTGGCCAAATGATGTGCAACTTAAAGATGTAAATGAAATGATTATGAGTGGTATGAAAAGAGAAGAGTTAATAGATATTATAAGTAAGAATACATTTAGCAAATTAGAGGCATTAACGAAATTAAACTATTATAAGAAATGTTAGGAGTGTGTAAATAAAAATGGTGAATGAGAATATAAGTGTAGTGAAGCGAAATGGTAGAGGTAAGGAATCTCTAAACATTGAAAAGATACATCAAATGGTAGAATATGCGTGTGAAGACATAACGCAAGTTTCTGCTTCTTCTGTAGAAATGAATAGTGGTCTACAATTTTATGATGGCATATCAACAAACGAAATTCAACAAATCTTAATTAAATCAGCAAACGATTTAATCACTTTAGAAAATCCAAATTATCAATATGTTGCCGCTAGACTATTACTCTATAGTTTAAGAAAACAACTATTTCATAAAATGTGGGATCATCCACATATTTACGACCACGCAAAAAAATGCATTGAGTTAGGTGTTTATGATAAAGAAGTTTTAAATTGGTATGATAAAAAAGATTTTGATAGAATGGAAAATTGGTTAAATCACGAAAGAGATTATACTTTTACATATGCAGGTTTAAGACAAGTCATTGACAAATATCTAGTGCAAGATAGAAGTACAGGACAAATTTTTGAAACACCACAATTTATGTATATGATGATATCTGCTACATTATTTGCAAAATACCCAAAGAACAAAAGGATGAGTTATGTTAAAAAATATTATGACGCTATTTCACGTTTTAAAATCAATATTCCAACACCTGTTATGGCTGGTGTACGAACTCCTATTAGGCAGTATGCGAGTTGTGTCTTGGTGGATGTTGATGATACTTTGTCTAGTATCTTTTCTAGTGATATGGCCATTGGTAAGTATGTTGCCCAAAGAGCAGGAATTGGTATCAATGCAGGAAGAATTAGAGGGATCAACTCACGTATTAGAGGTGGCGAAGTACAACATACTGGCGTTATTCCTTTTCTTAAAAAATTTGAAGCAACTGTTAAGTGTTGTACTCAAAACGGAGTACGAGGAGGGTCGGCAACTGTTCACTTCCCTATTTGGCACAAAGAAATAGAAGATATAATTGTTTTAAAAAATAATAAAGGTAGTGAAGATAATAGAGTAAGAAAATTAGATTACTCTATACAGTTATCAAAATTATTTTATGAAAGATTTATTAATGATGAAGAGATAACTTTATTTTCACCACACGAAGTACCAGAATTGTATGAAGCGTGGGGAACAAAAGAATTTGACGAACTATATACAACGGCAGAAAGAAAAACTAGTGTATGGAAAACTAAAATATCAGCACAACAATTGTTTATGGCAATTTTAAAAGAAAGAGCAGAAACAGGTCGTATTTACATTATGAATATAGACCATTGTAATACACACTCTAGTTTTAAAGATAGAGTTTATATGTCTAACTTATGTCAAGAGATTACTTTACCTACAGACCCAATAAGTCATATAGATGGTGAAGGAGAAATTGCATTATGTATTTTATCAGCAGTTAATGTAGGACTTTTAAAAGATTTAGATGAATTAGAAACCTTATGCGATTTAGCAGTAAGGTCATTAGACGAAGTTATAGACCATCAAAGATATCCAGTTAAAGCGGCAGAAATTTCTACAAAAAGACGAAGAAGTTTAGGAATTGGATATATAGGTCTTGCTCACTACTTAGCAACATTAGGACTTGGTTATGAAACTAAAACTGCTTGGAAAGAAGTAGATAAGTTATCAGAAGCATTCCAGTATTATCTATTAAAATCTAGTAATGAATTAGCAAAAGAAAAAGGCAAGTGCGAAGCATTTGACAAAACAAAGTATTCAGATGGTATCTTACCAATAGACACCTACAAAAAAGAAGTTGATGAGATTGTATCTCGGAAACTTTCATATAAATGGGAAGACTTGAGGAAAGATATTAAGGAATTTGGGTTAAGACATAGCACACTCACGGCTCAAATGCCTTCTGAAAGCTCTAGTGTGGTTTGTAATGCCACAAACGGCATTGAACCACCTAGAGATTATATTTCAGTTAAGAAGAGTAAGAAAGGTACTTTAAAACAAGTTGTACCTGATTACAAAAGATTAAAAAATAATTATACGTTATTATGGGATATGAAAAGTAATGAAGGATATATAAACATAGTAGCAGTAATGCAAAAATATTTTGACCAATCAATTAGTGGTAATTGGTCATATAATCCTGAAAATTATGATGAAGGAGAAATACCTTTATCAATAATGGCAGAAGATTTATTAACAACTTATAAATTAGGTTGGAAGACTTCTTATTATCAAAACACATATGATAGTAAGAAAGATGTTGAGGAACCTGTACATCCTATCGGTTGGAAAGATGATGTACCAGAATCTAAAACTATAACGGAGATAAAAGACGAAGAAGAATGTGAAACCTGTGTAATTTAAAGGAGCCAAATGGCGTTTTTATGTGCAAATGTTCCTCATATAGAGGTACTAGTTAAAAAACAATACCTTTACGATTTGAAGAAAGGTCACGGAGAGTTTGAACCAGGTATCTGGTGTACAGTTAAAAGTATTCAAGGTAGAGCATTATATTTTGAAACATATCTGTATGAAAGCGGAGCATTATATGATAAGTTGCCTATAAATGCTTTTGTATGGAAAGAAACGAAAGAGGATATAAAATTGAGTGAATTACAGTTATGGGATTGTTTTGATTATGATATATCAGTTATTGAGAAACAATTAGTAAGTGGAAATAGATGTACATATTTGTCGCCATCTAAAAAAATGTTTGAAGGAAATTATATGTTTAGTATAGATAGTTGTAGTGCAACGAATAAAGAGTTGAACGTAGGATATAGTGAAACTCCTTCTCAACATAAATCATTTAACATAATAAAATTAGATAATGGTCATTTTGCCGCTCAACCAAACAATAGAGTTTTATTTTATGACAAGTCTTTAACACCAAGTAAACCAAAAAGACCTGATTATAAAGTATCTACTAGAGAATATAGTGTAGATAATATTGATAAATGGACAGCAGGTGATAGTGATGAACACCATTATAAATTAACAGAATCAGAAAGATTACAAAACGAGTTAGAACCAATAAATGACTAAAAGCGTATTTAATACAGAAAAAAAATTAGACTATACTAAACAACCTATGTTTTTTGGTCAAGATTTACAAGTACAAAGATATGATGAAATGAAATATCCTATCTTTAATAAACTCTTTCAACAACAATTAGGTTACTTCTGGAGACCAGAAGAAGTATCTTTACAGAAAGATATATCAGACTATAAAGAGTTAAATGAACAACAAAAGTTTATCTTTACATCTAATTTAAAATATCAAACAATGATGGATAGTGTGCAAGGACGAGGACCGGCTTTAGCATTTTTACCTTTTGTTTCAATACCTGAATTAGAGAGTTGTGTTCTTGCGTGGGACTTTTTTGAAAACATACACTCTCACTCATATACATATATCATTAAAAATTTATATTCAAATCCTAGTGAAGTTTTTGATACTATAATTTCAGATGAAAAGATTGAGAAAAGAGCAATTAGTATAACACAAAGATATGATGATATGATAAATTTAGGTTATAAATGGCAATTAAAACCAGATAGTGTTGATATGTATGAGTTGAAAAAGAAATTATATTTAACATTGATGACTGTTAATATATTAGAAGGATTAAGATTTTATGTTTCTTTTGCGTGTTCGTTTGCATTTGGAGAATTAAAAATGTTAGAAGGTTCTGCTAAAATATTATCATTAATAGCACGTGATGAAACTTTACATTTATCAATCTCACAAAGAATACTTAATAACTATCGTGATAATGAAAATGATAGAATTATGAATAAAGTGATGAAAGATACAGAAAAAGAAGTTTATACAATGTATGAAAATGCAGTAGGACAAGAGAAACGTTGGGCGACTTATTTGTTCTCTAAAGGTTCTATGATAGGATTATCAGAAAAACTATTACATCAATTTGTAGAGTATATGGCAAATAGACGTATGAGAGCAATAGGATTAGAACCACAATATGACCAAAAAGTAAATCCATTACCTTGGGTTGACCATTGGTTAAATAGTAGGTCATTACAAAATGCACCACAGGAAACAGAAATTGAAAGTTATGTCATAGGTGGCATTAAACAAGATGTACAAAAGGATCAGTTTAAGAAATTTAAATTATAAAAAAGTATATTATTATGGAAGATGAAATAGTAAAGAGTATTAGGTTAAGTTGTGGCAATTGCAAGGTGACTTATACTATAAAGTATGATGAAGAAGAAACAGATATGAAACCTATGTCTTGTCCATTTTGTAGTTATGAAATAGATGAAGAAGAAGATGATATTGGAGATGAAAATGAAGAAACTAGTTGGGATTGATTATAGTTTAACAAGTCCTGCCATATGTGTTACAGATGACTTTAAGTTTGAAAATAGTCATTTCTATTTTCTTACTAATAAGAAAAAACATATGGGCAAATTTGGTAATATAATTGGTTATGAACATCAACCTTATACAGACCCTATCCAAAGATTTACTCAAATTTCTGATTGGGTTTTAAAAGTATTAAAATTAAATCACTCTAAAGACAATATAGATACATTAGCAATAGCAATAGAAAACTATTCTTATGGTTCTAAAGGTCAAGCATTATTTCAAATAGCAGAAAATTGTGGCATACTTAAATATAGATTAGCAGAACAAAAATACAAATATAGTGTTATTGTACCAAGTGTTGTTAAGAAACTTGCTACAGGTAAGGGTAATGCAGATAAAGAAATGATGTATGAACAATTTTCTAAAGATACAAAAACAGATTTAAAGAAATTATTAGACACAACAAAAGCAGGCAATCCAGTATCAGATATAGTTGATAGTTGGTATATAGCAAAGGCACATTATGGGCGACTTTAAAATATTAATACTTGCATATCTAATTGGGCATAGTCCAATAGAAACACAACAAACTTTTCAAATGGAAGGTTGGTATAAAAGTATGGAAGAGTGTAAAAAAGAATTACTTTTACAAAAACCAGATGGAAGATACGAAGTGATGAACGAGTTTGTTGTAGATGGAGAGTTTAAATGGGATTGGTTAGTTGCAGGTTGCAAAAGTGATACAACAGGAGAAGAATTCCAGATTTGGCCTGACTACCCTAAAGGTAAACCAAAAGAGTTAGAAGGCATTGAGTTTGATGTTTTTGAATTAAATATATGAAATTATTAAAAGCAAGACAATATGTAATCTGTCAACACGCACCATTAAAAGGAATAAAACCTAAAGTTACAATAGTGCCTGTTAAAGATATAATGTTAACTGCTGATTATGAATGGATGATAAAAAGATATCCTGCTTTTAAAACTAGTATTGAAAGTGCAGGTATGAAGTTTCCTATTATCTATACAGATTTAGAACATTATTGGTTGAAAAGAAGATGGAAGAAAGACGAAGAAGGAAATTGTATACCTGGTTTATCAGTACATACAGGTAATAAAAGAGTGTATTGGGCAAAGAGAAATGGGTTTACCCATATAGAAGGATACTTTGTTAATAATAAAGATGAACAAGCGGCAATAGTTAGACAAACATTTTTAGCACCTGCTAGTTTTCCAACTACAAATGCTCGTGCATATCAAGAGGAGGTTAATAAAATATGACTTTACCAGATTTAGCTAATTTTTCACCAGATGAATTAGACAATTTTGCTCAAAATAATTTTATGATATATAATTGGGCAATGCCACCTGAAGATTGTGAAATGATTATTAAGAAATTTGAACAGGTAGTCAAATATGATAAAACACAGGTAGATGAATTTAAGACTGGTCGTAAAAACTTTACTGAAATAGATATAGACAAATATGGTGATTCAGATTTTTGGAGAGAACCTAAAAAGAAATTTGTTGCAATGATGGAAGAATATAAAACAAGATTTATGAAAAATTTGGCTATAAAGGATATTCATTTTCCACCAGTAATAGATATGGAAAATATAAGAATAAAAAAATATATGCCTAATGACGAAGACCAATTTAAAGTCCACGTAGATGTTGTTCGTTCTATGGGTGATTCAGCAAAAAGATTTTTAGTTTTTATATTATATCTTAATGATGTTGAAGATGGTGGTCATACAATGTTTCCAAAACCTAATATATGGGTAAAACCAAGAGCAGGAAGATTGTTAGTGTTTCCACCTTTTTGGACTCACCCACACGCAGGATTAAAACCATTAAGTGGTCCAAAATATGTTATGATGTCTTATTTACATTATGGGGACGCAGATGATCCGAGGTATAAAAAATAATGTATCAACCATTACCAAGAGAAGTGCAAATTAAAATGAGCAAAATTCACGGAGAAGGATTATTTGCAAAAGAAGATATTGATGACAATACAAAGATAGGATTAGGTTGGTTGATTGTAGGTCCTGAATTAATAAGAACTCCATTAGGAGGTTTCATTAATCATAGTGATGAACCAAATACAATAAAAATAAAAAAAGATAATAGATATTATCTCTATACAATAAGAGATATAAAAAAAGGTGAAGAGTTAACTTTAAAATATACTTTTTATAGTGTGAAATGAGCAAATTAACTGTTATATTACCAGCGGCTGGAAAAGGAACTAGATTAAATCTACCATATCCAAAAGAAATATTACGATTAGATAATGATAATGCTTTGATTGATAATTGTTTTAATTTTTTTAGAGATTATGGAAGAAATGATGTTGAATTTATAGTTATTATTAATGAAGACAAACCAGAACTATTAACTTATTTAGCAAAATATAAAAGTAAATTTAACATATCATTTATATATCAAAATCCTTTTCATCAAGAATATACAGGTGCAATTAAAAGTGCTAGACCTTTATTTGGAGAACATAATATAGTTTTATTGCCTGATACATTAATGACATTACAACCAAATCAAGATTTATATACTTTAATTATGTCAGCATTACAAGAAACAGGATTTACATTTTTATATAAAGAAGAATTAGATGATTCAGTATTAAAAACTAAAGGTGCATTAAATATAAATGCTGAAAATTTAGTTTTAGATTATTGCGATAAACCTGAAAATAATAAATTAGGTATATATAATGCGTTTTGGTGTGCATTTGGATTTAGAAGACGAGTATTTGATACTTGTATGAGTTTTATGGAAAAATCTACGTTAAAAATGAAAGTAAATGGTAAAGATATAAAATCAACACCTATCTATGGTAGTAAAGCAATTAAAGTAAAAGACTATGTTGATTTAGGAACTTGGAGTGAAATAAGGAGATTATTAATAAATTATGAAAAAGATAATAACTGACTGTGATGGTGTCCTTTTAGACTGGTGTTTTGCTTTTGACATTTGGATGAGTGAACAAGGATATACTAGAATGCCTGAAACGGATCATTACTTTAGTCAATCAAAACGATATAACATACCCGAAAAAGAAGCATTAGAACAAGTTAATTTATTTAATCAAACAGGAGTGTTAGGATTTGTACCAGCATATAAAGATAGTGTTGAGTATGTAACTAGATTGGCAAGAGAAGGTTATAGATTTGATGTTATTACTATGATTGGACCTGACAAGTATGCTCATAAGTTAAGAAAAGCAAATTTAAGACATTTATTTGGTGATGTATTTGATGAAATATATTGTGCAGGAGATTTTAAACAACCTAAAAAAGAAATTTTAGAAGAAAGATATAAAGGAACAAATTATGTTTGGATTGAGGATAGAGTTGATTATGCAATGCAAGGTGATGAAGTTGGTTTAAATACATTTATGATGGATCATCCTTATAATAGAGAATATAAAGGACAACGAGTGAAGAATTGGAAAGAATTATATGACACCACATTTAGAAGCTAAAATTGGTGATTATGCTGATACAGTATTATTACCTGGTGATCCGTTAAGAGCAAAATGGATTGCAGAAACATATTTAGATAATGTAAGACAAGTTAATAGTGTGAGAAATATGTTAGGCTTTACAGGAACATATAAAGGTAAATCTATATCAGTACAAGGAGGTGGTATGGGTATGCCTTCAAACGCAATTTACATACACGAACTTTATAATACGTATAATGTAAAAACTATTATAAGAGTGGGTAGTTGTGGTGGTATTCATAAAAATTTAAATGTAGGCGATATAGTTGTAGCTACAAGAGCAATTACAGACAACGCAATGATAAATGTATCTGTTGTTGAAGGATCAAGTGATTTGTTAAATGCTTATATGAAAGTTGCACCTGAAAATACTATGCAAGGATATATCAAGTCTAGTGATTGGTTTTATAATCCAAATAAAGATTGGTGGAAAGATGAAAATATTGCAATAGCAGTTGAAATGGAAACACATATATTATATAATTTAGCAAATAAATTTAACAAGAAAGCATTATCAGTATGTACAGTTGCAGACCATTTTGAAAAACCAGAAGATATGACTTCTAAAGAAAGAGAAACTAGTTTTAAAGCAATGATAGAGAGTATATTAAAAATATGTTAGTCTTTGTAACACCTAAAAGAAGTGAAGAACATAAAGTGCCTTATTCTTATAGAACAAGAGCAAATATAGTATCGGAGAATATATTTGATAGTAGAGTTACAGATGATATTAAAACTTTACAACAAAATGATGTTGCAGTATTAGGTAAAAGACATACAAGAGAGGATGCTGAATATTGTATAAAACACGATATTAAATATATTGTTGATGTTGCAGATGATAAGTTTACAATGTTTAAGCATTGGTATCATACAATACCAAAAGCAACAGCAGTTACTACAACTTGCCAGCATTTAAGAACAATTATATTAGATGAAGTTGGTAAAGGTTCTGTTATTATACCTGACCCTACTGAAAGAAAAAGAGGTGTACCAAAGTTTGAAGTAAAAGAAACTATGAAAGCATTTTATTATGGTGCAGAAGGTAATTATAGAAAAATAGATTGGTTAAGAGTTAAATCAACTTTAAATTCTGTAAGAAAAACTAGAGTTGATATTATGACAAATAAATCAGAAGATCCACCTAAAGCTTACAAATATTTAAATAGATATGGACAATTTTGGTTAACACCAGAAGATAGAATAGCATTACAGAAAGAAGGTGTTAAAGAATATACCAGTTTAATAAATTGGAACTTTGATAAACAAGAGCAGTTAGTTAATGAATCCGATTTTGTTTTATTACCAGTTACTTCTGATAGAGAATCAAGAAGTAAAGGAAATAATAGACCTATTGACGCATTGCAACAAGGTAGAATAGTATTAACCAATCCAGGTATAAAGAGTTATGAAGATTTAAAAAAATACTTATATATAGGTGATTTTTATACAACGTATAAATTAATGCTTGAAAATCCTGAAGAAGTATTATCAAAAATTAGAAATGCTCAAACGTATATAAATGAACATTATACACCAAAAGCAATAGGATTGAAGTGGAAAAGAGTATATGACAGACTACATAAATAGAGATAAGGAGTGATTATGAAATATCCATTAGCCTGTGATACTTGGGATCAAAAAGAACTAGACGCAATACAAGAAGTTATAAAAAGTGGCCGATATACAATGGGCCCACACGTCAAGAAGTTTGAGCAAGAGTTTGCTAAATATTTTAGATGTAAAGACGCAGTTATGGTTAATAGTGGTTCAACCGCCAATCTATTAATGGTAGCATTATTAAAATTAAAATATAAAAAAGGTGGTAATATAATTGTGCCTGCTGTATCTTGGTCAACAACATATTTTCCATTACAACAATACGGTTTCAAATTAAATTTTGTAGATGTAGATAGAGAAACTTTAAATATAGACCCTAATAAAGTTAGAGAAGCAATTAATGAGGATACGTGTGCTATATTTGCAGTTAATCTTTTAGGTAACTCCTGTGACCATTATTCATTAATGCATATTGCTAGAGATAATGGACTTATGTTAATAGAGGATAATTGTGAGAGTTTAGGTGCTCAGACATATAACTTTGAATATTGTGGAACGTTTGCTGATTTAGGTAGTTTTTCTTTCTTCTTTTCACATCACTTACAAACAATGGAAGGTGGTATGATTGCTTGTAGAGATAAAGATGACGCAGATTATTTAAGGTCATTAAGAGCACACGGTTGGTGCCGAGATTTACCAGACGATAATAAGATTTATAAGAAGACTGGAGATAAATTTAAAGATAGTTTTACGTTTGTAACTCCAGGATATAGTGTTAGACCATTAGAAATGAGTGGTGCGATAGGTAGTGTGCAACTTAAAAAAGAATTTGCAATGAGAACACAAAGAATTAAAAATGCTAAATATTTTCAAGAAAGATTTAAAAATAATAAAGATATTTTATTACAGAAAGAAATAGGAACATCTAGTTGGTTTGGATTCTCACTAGTATTACAAAACAATTTAGAAGGTAAACGTGATGAAGTTGTTAAGAAACTTACAGAAAATGGAGTAGAGTGTAGACCTATTGTTGCAGGAAACTTTATGAAAAATCCTGTAATAGATTATCTTGAATATTATAGTAATAGTTGTCCTAATGCAGATTATATTCATAAGAATGGTTTGTTTATAGGAAATGATATAGGAGATTTAACATTAAACATTGATATGGTATACAGTATAATAAAGGAAGTAAAATGAAAAGAGCATTAATAACAGGTATAACTGGACAAGACGGCGCCTATCTTGCTAAGTTATTATTAGAAAAAGGATATAAAGTATTTGGTGGACAAAGACGAAGTACATCACCAAAACATTGGCGATTAGATGAAATGGGTATTACAGACCAAATAGAGTTTGTTGAACTTGATGTAATAGACCAAGCAAACATAAGAAGAGCAATAGAAGAAACTAAACCAGACGAAGTATATAATTTAGCGGCACAATCATTTGTATGGTTATCATTTAAACAACCAGAACTTGCTACTCTAATAGACGCAATGGGTCCTTTAAGAATACTAGAAAGTATTAGACAAGTAAATCCTAAAATAAAATTTTATCAAGCAAGTACAAGTGAAATGTATGGAAAAGTATTTGAAACTCCACAATCAGAAACAACAAAGTTTTGGCCAAGGTCGCCATATGGTGTTGCAAAACTATATGCTCATCACATAACAATTAACTATAGAGAAGCATATAATATGTTTGCTTGTTGTGGTCTTTTATTTAATCACGAAAGTGCTCATAGAGGTGAGGATTTTGTAACTAGAAAGATATCAAAAGGTTTAGCAAAATGGTTGAAAGATAGTACACCTATTGTTTTAGGAAACTTAACAGCAAAAAGAGATTGGGGACACGCCGAAGATTTTGTTAGAGGTATGTGGCAAATGCTACAACACGATAAACCAGATGACTATGTATTAGCAACTGGTAAAATTCATACAGTAAAACAATTTGCAGATATGGCATTAGATTATAAAGAGATAGAACACTATTGGAAAGATGATGAGTGTTTTACAAAAGATAATAGATTAATTATAACAACTGATAAGAAACATTTAAGACCTGCCGAGGTTGATGTATTACAAGGGGATGCTAGTAAGGCAAAAAGAGTATTAGGTTGGGAACATAAACATAACGTGGAGAGTTTAATGAAAGAAATGGTAGACGCTGATTGTGATAGAATAGGTGCAGATAAAGAAATGAATTTATGGGATAGTCCAGAGAGGTGTATATAATGGCTGAATATGTTTTTACTACAACATTTAATAGAAAACTTTATGATGACTATGCTCATCAATTAATTGATACGTTTGTGGCAACAAAGCAGTTAGCAATGATGTATGTTTTTGTTGAAGATAACCCTAATTTTTACCCTAAAGTAGATAGAGTACACTATTATAATATATTTGATTACGAACCAGATTTAAAAGATTTTATTGAAAGAAATAAACATAGAAAAGCAAATACTTTTTATGAAGAAGCAATAAGATTTAGTTATAAAGTATTTGCTCAATCAGCAGCCAGAGCTAGGGGTGAGAAAATAATTTATGTAGATAGTGATTGTAAGTTTATGGATACAATACCTGGCGAATGGTATCAGCAATGTATACCAAATTTGAATTTTTTATCATTTTATGATAGACCAAAACAATATACAGAAACAGGTTTACTTGCATTTAATACTAGTCCAAATGGTAATTATAGCATATGCAATAGGTTTTTTGAAGAATATAAAAATTGGTATGTAACAGATAAAGTATATTCAATAAACAAATTAGGAAAGAATTTTTGGACAGATTGCCATACATTGGACGCAACTAGGCAAATGTTTAAAGACGATCCCAATTATAGTGAAAGACCACTAGGGGACGGTGAAAACGGTCATATAATGGCAAGAGATAAGTGGCTTAATCCATATATAGACCATAGAAAAGGAAAAAGAAAATTTTCCTCAAATAGTCCAGAATGGAGAAAACATAGATGACGGATAAAGATGAGTTACAAAAAGCGTTAGATGGTGAAATGGGTTTACCAACAGAAACATCTAGCGAACACGATAGAACTTATGAGAACGAAGGCGCTAGAGATTACAGTCCTATGGTTCAAATAAGTATTAAAGAATATGATAAATTAAAAGAACAAAATAAGTATATTACAGACCCTACTTTGATTGGTATGATAGATAAGTTAGAGTTTTTTTTAAAAGAGTTGAGAAAACACATAGTAAGAAAATTATAATGATTAACATTTTTGTTGGATATGATAGTAAAGAAAAGGTAGCATTTAATGTACTTGCATATAGTATATTAAAGTATAGTACAAGACCTGTATCTATTACACCAATATATCTTCCTAATATAAAAGATAACTTTATTAGAGAAAGAAGTAATATAGAATCAACTGAATTTAGTTTTAGTAGATTTATAGTACCACACCTTATGAATTATAAGGGTTGGGCATTGTTTATGGATTGTGACCAGTTAATGATGACAGATGTTGCTGAATTATGGAGATTACGTGATGAGAAATATGCTGTCCAAGTATGTAAACACGATTATATACCAAGAAACTCAAAGAAGTTTTTAGGTCAAACACAAACAAAATATGAAAAGAAAAATTGGTCAAGTTTTATGTTAATGAATTGTGATAAGTGTACAGCATTAACACCAGATTACGTTAATACTGCTACAGGATTACAATTACATCAATTTAAATGGTTAGAGAACGATAGTTTAATTGGAGAACTACCATTAGAGTGGAATTGGTTAGTTGGGGAATATCCTCGTAAAGATGATGTTAAGAATGTTCATTTTACAGAAGGTGGACCTTGGTTTGTAGATTATCTACAATGTGATTATTCAGATGAGTGGCACACTCTTAAAAGAGAAACAACTGAAACGAATATGGTTAAATGATCCAGGGACTATTGACAAGACCAGCGACAGATGATATTGTACAAAATTTTGTTGAAAGTGCAAAAGGAACATTACATAGTGATGGACCTAATTTTGATACAGTAAACTTTAGTGGAGATATTGCTTGTTTTGGTGTATTAAGAGGTACAAGTGAAGTTATGGCACAGGCGAATAATTTTTATTACTTTGACCACGCTTATATGTTTGGTAATAGACATAATAAGTCAAAAATATTTGGTGAAAGAATATACAGATTAACAAAGAACTTTCAACATATAAGAGAAATAAAAAAGTTGAAAGCAACAGATAGACAAAGAATACAAAAGTATCAACCGTATATTAAATTAAAAGATTGGAAGTATAGTGGAGATTATGTATTAGTGTGTGATATATCTGAACACGCAAAAAAATTTTATGATAGAACTAATTGGTTAAATGAAACTGTAAAAGAATTAAAGAAACATACAAAAAGAGAGATTAGAGTTAGAAGTAAAGGCGCTAAAACATCTTTTAAAAATGATTTAAAAAATGCATATGCAGTTGTATCATTTCAATCAACTGTATGTATTGACGCAATGATAAATGGAATACCAAGTTTTTGTGATAAATTATCAATGGGGCTACCAGTATCACTAGATGATTTAAGTTTAATTGAAGACCCATTATATCCAAGTAATAGACAAGCGTGGATAGAAAGTTTATTAGCAAATCAATTTACTATGACAGAAATAAAGAATGGAACAGCGTGGAGAAATATACAATGAGATTAGGTATTGGCGCTTTATTTGTTTTCTTGTCAAGTATATTTGCTTGGATAATGAAGAGGAAGAAAAGATGAAAGTATTAAAAAGTAAATTATCAGATTTTTTTAAATGGGTAAAGGGTACTGAACTTGTTGAGTTAGATAATATAGACGTATCGGAAGATCCAGTTAGACCTGAATTAACTTTAGGTTGGCGAATAACAAATGGTCGTAAGATATTTGGTTTAAAATATGATGATGAAATTGAAGGTATTATGTGTATAGCATTTACTAATGATGTTCCTTCAAGTATAAAAGAACTAGATATTATGAGTGAGTTAGCACATTTAAAAAATGAAAAGAAAATTGCTATTGCATATACAGTATGGTCAAGAAAAAGAGGTGCAGGTAAAGAGATAGTAAATAAAGTATTAGAATATGCTAAAAAGAATAAAATTGAAAGAGTAATAACGTTGTCCCCATTAACACCTATGGCGACACACTTTCATATTAGAAATGGTGCAAAACAAATTAATATAAACGAGGTAACCCAAAATTTTGAGTATGAGATTAGATAACGAAATAAAATTAGATTACAAAGACGTATTATTAAAACCTAAAAGGTCAACATTATCATCAAGACGTGATGTAGAAATGACTAGGTCATTTACATTTAGAAATTCTGGTGAAACATATGAGTGTTGTCCAATAATAGCGTCTAATATGGATGGTGTTGGAACATTTAGTATGGCAAAAGTTATACAAGAGTATAAGATGATGACCACGATTACGAAGACAACAACACTAGAACAATGGAAAAAAGCAGTTGGGGAAGGTATTAAATTAAAATATCTATCAGTATGTACAGGCACAGGTAAGTTATGGGATGATGACGCTGAAGATTATTCTACAATGCAAAAAGTATTGAAGAGTTATCCAGATGTTAAATTTATTACGATAGATGTTGCAAATGGATATCATACAAATTTTTCAGATTTTGTTGGTGCAGTTAGAGAAGAGTATCCAGATAAAACTATTATTGCAGGTAATGTAGTAACTGCTGAAATGACAGAAGAACTAATTATACAAGGTGCAGACGTAGTTAAAGTAGGTATTGGACCAGGTAGTGTATGTACGACAAGAACTATGGCAGGTGTAGGTGTACCTCAATTTAGTGCAGTAGTAGAATGTGCTGACGCCGCTAATGGTGTTGGTGGTCATATTATTGCAGATGGTGGTTGTAATATGCCAGGAGATATTGCGAAAGCATTTGGTGGTGGTGCTCACTTTGTTATGTTAGGTGGTATGTTAGCAGGACACAATGAAAGTGAAGTAGAAAGTAAAAATGGTAGAAGAGAATTTTATGGTATGTCTTCTGATAGAGCAAGAGAAGTACACGGAAAAAGAAAAGACGGTTATAGAGGTAATGAAGGACGAGCAGTTATATTACCAGATAGAGGACCTGTTAAAGAAACGATAGAAGATTTATTAGGAGGTGTTCGTTCAAGTTGTACATATATTGGTGCAAGACGATTAAAAGATATTCCTAAATGTGCAAGTTTTGTTAGATGTGTACAACCATTGAATACAGTATTTGAAGCATATGATAGTAACTCATAATATACCTTGGGATAAATGTTTAAGTAAACAATTGTTTCCTGCTATAGAAAAAGGATGGTCAAGTGAAGGCAGACCTACTCATTTCTTTTGGGGACTTGCAGGTAAAAATATAAAAGGTATAAGAGAGTGCATAGAGAAAAATGAAGAGTGGTGGTATGTAGATGTTGGTTATTTAACACAACCAATTACAAGATATCCAGAACCAATTATACACGATTACGATAAGACATATTTTAGAATATGTAAAGGTAATTTACATACGATAAGAGGTAAAGTAGGGCCTGGAACACGATTACAGAAACTAGAGCATCTTGGGATAGATGTAGATTTTAAAGGGTGGAATACTGGAGAAACAACTCATATACTAGTAGCACCTTCTTCTCAAACAGTAACTTACCATATTAATGGAATAAGTCAAGACGATTGGATTAAACAAGTTACAGAAGAGATTAAGAAACATACAGATTTACCTATTAAGTTTAGAAACAAACCTAGACCTGGTAATGAGTGGTGGGATACTGATATAAAAGATGATTTAAAAAATGCTCATTGTTTGGTAACCAATATGAGTTTAGCTGGTGTTGACGCAATATTAAATCAAGTACCTGTTATATGCCATCAAAGAAATGTATGCTCATTTATATCATCAAAGGATATAAAGTATATAAAGAAACCTATGAGAGCAGGAAGAAAGACTGTAAATGAGTGGTTAAAAATGATTGCAGAAAATCAATTTACAATACCTGAAATTGAAGATGGAACTGCTTATAGAATATTACAGGAACAAAACGTATGATAATTAAACCATTTGGAGAAGAAGGCATTTCTATGTTGCAAGGTAATAGAAAAGACGTTCCTATAACAGATTATATTTGTGCATTGTTAGAAGAAGAAGGTGGTGTTACACCAGGAGATTTTATAGAAGAGGTACAAAAAGCAACTATTCAAAATGGAAAAATGAAAAGGGTTCCTTATAATGCAAAAGTAGTTGATTTAATTAATGATATAACATATGAATATGAATCAAAAAATAGAAGTATAAAAGAAGTATGGGCAGTTTTAATGAGAGAAGGAGATTTCCATATGCTACATAATCATCAGGAAGTTGGTGGTGTATCTGGTGGTCTTTATCTAAAAATACCTGAAGTGAAACAACCACAAGGTAATATAAATTGGGTATCAGATAATAAAGTGTTTAGTTGGAGTCCAAAAGATGGAGATTATTTTGTTTGGCCTTCACATTTAATACACGGAGTTTATCCTTTTAAAGGGTCAGGAAATAGGATAATGATTTCTTGGAATAGTGTATGATAAATTTTGTATGTGTATATTATGGAACAAAGTATTCACTAGATTATGTACAAGTGCTATACAATATGGTACAACGACATTTAACTATACCACATAAGTTTATATGTTTTTCAGACCACGTAAAACCTCAAAAGATATTAACAGGAGATATAGAGTTTAGAAAGTTTAAAGATTCACATTATGAAGGTTGGTGGAATAAAATGCAACTGTTTAGAGAAGAGTCAGACTTAAAAGGTCCTTGTTTATATATGGATTTAGATGTAGTGCTTTTAGATAACATTAATGATTTAGCGACATTTGGTGATGATATGACATTTGGTGTAATAAACGATTTTAACATATTGACAAAAGAGTATAATTCAAGTATAATGAAATTCAATAATGAAGTTGCAACAGATTTAGTATGGAAACCATTTCTACAACAAAAGACAGAATTGATGAAATTGCAAGGTGACCAAAACGCAATGTCAAAATTAGTAAAAGGTAGTCAATACCTAAAAGTTATGCCAGACGAATGGTCATATTCCTACAAATGGTTCAGCAGACAAGACCCTAGATTTGATAAGAGTAAATGGACGTTTGAAAAGAAAGATAAAGCTAAGGTTGCAGTATTTCACGGTAGACCTTTTCCTCACGAATCTACACAGGAATGGGTTAAAAAAGAGTGGAATTAGAACAAAACTAGAACAAATATCTCTAAAAACCGCATAAAATAGTGTTTTATTTACTTGACTTTTGAGTAAAAAACCTGTATAGTATACGTATACTATGAAAAAAAACACTATGAACAAATCAAAAAAAGTTAAATTAAATAAAGTAGACTATACTTTCAACGTATGTTATTTAAGAGAGTATATGGATCCCGAACACGAAGGTGATTTTTTCTACGCATACGAAACAATCTACAGAAACGTTCCATACAAATATAAAGATAAATTCAATACAACAAAAATGAAGTTTAAAATTCTTAAACATTGTGATTGGAATTATAAAGAAAATGCTAAGAACTTTGCAAATTCAACTAGAATTGAACTAATTGACCAAGACCAATACTATCAAACATATGAACAAGTATTTGGTGATGTTGCAGATAACGATAAACATATGTTTAATGATTACGGACAATCTTACGATACAAGACAATCTTTCAGAAAAGATTTTAATCCTAAATTAACATATAAATTAAACCCAATAAAAGCAAAAATAGAAAAAGCGAAAGGACTACACTAATGAGTAAAGTAAAACAATGGGCTACAGACGAAGCCGAAAAAGCAGTTGACAAAATATTGTCAGATGTTAAAAGTAATATAATGAGTATTGATATTGCTAGAAATAAAATAATGCAAGTTAATAATGTTAACTTAACAGGAATTGATGAGTTTAATGTTGACGAAGTAATAGCGGAGAATATATAATGAGTGATTTAACAGACGTATATGTAAATAAAGACGATATCGGTAAAAACCTATATAGAAAAAAAACATACTATACATTATGCATTGAGCAAGATGTATTAGCAAAAGATAAAGATGAAGCAGATAAATTGCTTTCAGATTGCGGAATAGACCACTCAAAAATCAATAGAGAATTAACAGAAGAAAAAAACGGTGTTGAAACTTATATGACAGACGCCAATTATACAGATTCAGATACAACCAAGTATATTGCAAAAGTTGTTTATGATGACTATGACGGTTTAGAAAACGCCAAAGAAAACGGTGATGTTGAGTTAGACACATATGCTTTAGAAGATGATACAATTGATCCAGAAACAGGAGAGTGTATGAGTAAACCACTTGATGATTTACACGAAGCATTAAATCCAAATAACAAATATGTTTTAAAAGACGGTGAAGTAAAAATCGTGAAAGAGAATCAATAATGGATAGTACACATTTAATATTTTTAGGAATTATCGGAATGCTTTTAACTGTAATTGGATTTGGTATTGCTTTCTATATTGGAAGTAAATCAAATAAAGTAGAAGTAAAATTAACAGAAGTACAAAAATCATTAAGAGATTTAAATAGAATAAATGGAAGGGATGATACTGAATAATGAAATACAACGAAGATAAAATATTAAAAGAAGTTTTAGACTATGTAAAAGGTACATATTCAAAACACTATTCTACTACTAAAGAAGGATTCCAAGTACAAGATTTATTAAGACATTTAAAGATAGATAAAGATTTCAGTTTATCAAATGCAATTAAATACCTTTGTAGATACGGTAAAAAAGAAGGTAAAAATAAATTAGATTTATATAAAGCAATACACTATATTGTATTGTTAATTAATAGTGAAGAAAACAATGGCAAATAAAACAATATACGTAGAACTAAAAAAGAAAACTGTACAATCAGCATATAATCAAGTAAAAATGTTGAGTGATTTAGATTTTCCTAATTTTCAAAAAGGAGAACCTTTACACAATTTAGTTATGGAAATTAAAAGAGATATAAAAAAACAAATGAAACAACCACCTGCTTGGAAAGAATTTTTAGAATTCTGGCCTTTGAGTATAGTTATTCCAGGTATGTTAATATTAATATTAATGGCAAATGTATTTCAATGGTAAGTAATAAAATAATATACAACAATATGAATTTCTATTATGACGTATATAATTTAGATGTATCTATTTACGGTAAAGAGTGGAAACCAGTTGAGTATTTAAGTGATTCAGAAAGAAGAGAGAAAGTAAAACAACATATATTAAAAAAAGACTTAACACAAAGAATAGGAGGAAAAAAGTATATGGCATTATTAACAGAAAATCAAACAATCAACGGATTTGATAATACAGCAGATGTATTAATCTCTATTAAAGAGAACGTTGAGAATAATAATAAAGAAACAGCGATTGATATGCTAAATCAATTAATTGATAATGAGAAGACAGAATCAGATATTGATGTTGCATTAAATCTACAAAATGATGAATAATCCCGCTATAGCAGACTATCAAAGCAGTTGGAAAAGCTCGCCAGCGACCCTGCTAGGGGCTTGGAAATGCAAAAAAGTGAGTAAAATAGGGGTTATTTTAAGGATTGACATTTCCAGAGTTTTATGTTAGTATTAATACAATTGAGAAAGGAACATACATTATGAGTAGTGTAATATACAATAAAGAGAACATCTATAAAGAGTTTGATGTAGCAAAACAAAAAGACATTGAACTATCAGATAAAAAAACACCAGAAGAAAAAGAGAACGATATCCATACAAACAGGTTACAGTTTTGTAAAGACCATAAAGAACTAAATGAGAAAGACCCAGGTTTATACGATTGTGATATTAAGTGGGACAGTTTAATAACTGCTTATTCTTCACCAAATCCTAGAGACCATTTCTATAAAAGTGTGTTCGGTAGAACTTATGCAGAACAAATGGCCTTTGAAACTTCTGAATCAGAATCAGATGACGGAGGAGAAGATTCGTATTATAGAAGTAGAAGAAAGAACAGAAACTACAAAAGATAATATGTCAAAACCTAAATTTAAAGAAATTTTTGACCCACAACAAACCGTTTGTGATGACTTTCACGAATGGGTGAGATTAGAAACTGAAAAAGTTTCTGATCCCATTATGGTACATATGACAATATTGGGTCAAACATTAAAAATTATGAAGTCAGTAATGCCTAGTGCAGATTATGATGGAATAATGGAAACGGTTTATCAATCAAAAGATAGAATTGAACCGTTTAAGAAAGTAACTACACATTAATATGAGAGGAGTGATTTAATTATGAAAAAACTATTAATGATTGCTACAGTATTATTTACTACAAATGCTATAGCAGAAGATAAGAAGATAACACCACAAGAGTTTGGTACAGCACTTGCTGAAACGCCAGCTAAACTTGTTAATTTTATTAGTGGTGAAGTTGATAAAACAAAAGAGTATCAAAAGAAAACTTGGTCAGAAGCAAAAACAAAGTGGCCTTGGAAACATTTATTTAAAACGGATAGTGAATAATGATTGGTGATTTTGTTTGTACTAGTGCTAATGATGGCACACATTTATTCAGACCTGTTTCTGCTAGAGCACAAACACTTTGGCAGGAAAAAGGTTTTAATAATTATGTAATTGATAATAATGAAGATTATTACATTGTAAAGAGTGTTAATAGTCAGAAAATATGTGATGAAATACGCAAGAATAATATGGATTTTACTAGTTAGTTTAACACTAACTAATTGTGCTAACAGGTCTCATACAGGTGCCGTGTTAGGTGCAGGTACAGGAACAACTGTATGTTTAGAATACATATCAGATAATCCTTACTTAATTGCTACGTGTGCTGTAGGGGCTGCTTTTGCAGGTGCAGAAATTTTATACAATAGTGATAAAGATGTACATAACGCTGTATTCGTAGACCATTTAAATACAAGTGGATACGGTTCAAGTTATACTAATTGGTATAATAAACAAACAGGTAATAATGGAATTATACACATAACAAGGTCTTATATGGTTGGACCTCTTAAATGTAAAGATTATGACCATACAGTAGATATAACAAGTCAATGGCCTTTAATTGGTGTTGGTAATGTTAATAGAAAAGTTGTATTTGGAACTGCTTGTCAGTTGCCAGACGGAAGATGGATTGAAAAACCTGAAGGAGTGAATTAATATGGATCCCAAAAATTATAAAATTTATATGTATGCAACGTTAATTATGATAACAGTATTGTTATGTATGGAAATGGCTTGGGGTTGTGTAGATTGTGATTTAAATAAGAAAGCTTTTGATAAAAAGGCTGAAGTAATGGAGATAGAGTGGCATAATCCAGATGGAACTATTCAACGTAGTACTAAAGTTGTAGATGGTTCTGAAAAAATATTATATGATAATGTAAAACCAGTAACTAAAAATGATACTGAACAATTTTGTTATGTTAAAGTTATTATTAAACAAGAAGCAAATGGAAACATTTCTAAAGAAGAGAAATTATATTGTTCCGATGGAAGAAGTGGTGTAGATACACCTTCTTATTGGGAACTTTTTGCCCAGTTTTACTACCGTGATGTCTATACTCCAGAGTATTGCAGATATTATAGTCGTAAAAGTCACGCTTTTAAATCGTACGGAAAAGTGTGTTTAAATGAGTACGGAGAATGGAAGGTAAAATAATGATTAAAAATATAATCATACTTACTCTCCTATTGGTTATTGTATATGGAGTTACTGCTGAACAGTTTTTGGGCTATGCTCAATCCAGCGTTGACTTATTACAAGAACTGTTATATAATGTACAAAGGAGTGTGAAAAACTAATGAACAAATACATTAAGATTTTATCAGTTGCTGTCTTTGGTCTGTTATTGACTAATTGTGCAGGAAATTATAAAATCAAAAGTGAAAAAGGTAAAGTAGTTAATACTGTTCCAAAATGGTATATGGCTGATTTTTCTGAAACTAAAGCTTGTGATATAGCAAGATTTGGTAAAGGTAAAGAAAAGCAATGTATATTTGGAGTTGGTACTAGCGTTTCACCAGACTTGAATCTCGCAATTGAGAAAGCTAAAATGATAGCGAAAGCTGAATTAGCAGACATTATCAAAGGGGAGATGAATAAAGAGTCGAAACAATTTATTACTGAAATTGGTAAACATAACAGTAAGAACGTTGTTAGTGAAGTAGAATCTGTATTGGTCAATATTATTAAAGATACACCAGTTAGAGGATATGAAATATTTGAGCAAGATGTAACCCTTACAAAAAATGGTTATTATAGAGCTTGGATAGGCTTAAGATTGCCATTAGGTGAATATAATAAAATGTTCAACTATACAATTGCTGAAGCTACAGACGCTTATAACTTAAAGTATCACGCTAATAAGTCATTTGAGAAACTTATGAAAAAAGAAGAGGTTTCAGATGGACAAGTTAGTAATTAAAGATATCACAGTATATACGAAACAAAATTGTGTATACTGTGTAAAGGCAAAGGCCTTGCTAAAAGGCCTTGGTCTAACTTATACGGAAAAAAGTTTAGAAACAGATTTTAATAATGATCCTACAAAGTTAATTGAAGACATTGGTAAAAAAGTAAGAGCAATGCCTCAAATTAAAATAGAAGGTGAACTAGTCGGCGGATATAATCAACTAATAGAATATTTTAACAATAAAGGTTTAGTAAATTTTAAAGGTGAGATTACACGTGACTAATGATAAAGATAAAAAAGGAAAGATAATTATATTTCCTGAAAACAGAATTAAAAAGAAGATAACTCATCCACAGGAATCTCCATTTACAAAACGATTAAAAGAACAACAAACTAGAGAATTTGTTGAAGGTAGTGTAGATGAAATTGGATTTGAATTATTAAGAAAATTTAGTGATATGGGATTAAGAACTAATAAAGAAACATTTACAAAAGACCTTGCGTTAGTTATTGATTGTATAAGAGGTTTAATCTATAGAGATTTTAATATGGCACACGCAGCTCAATTAATGGCAAATAAAATGGTATCAATCAAATTTAATAGAGGTGGTAAGGCAAGTGCCGCTAGAATAGACTATAATGATTTTATGAAGAAACCAAAAAGACCAAATGTTTTTAATAAAGAATTTAAAGAAGAGTTAAACGATTTACAAGATGGATCAGATATGTTTGAATCTGATATGGATTTAAATGGAGATGATGATAAAAAATAGTTTAATGATATTAGTAATGCTTACTTTTGTAGGTTGTGCAAAAGAAAAACCTACACTCAATTCAATGGAGAAATTTTTTGATTGTTTAGGGGATAGTAGTAAGTGTGAGAAATTGAAGAATTCCGTGGAGGAATAGTCCTATGCAGACTTTAAAAAGCAAAAATAAAGGAGGAAGAAACATTATGTTTTTTTCAAAAAGTAAAGTTGCAACAGCAACTAAAGGCAGAAAAAGACTGTCTAAAACTCAAAAAGTAATAAACTTATTTGAGAAAGGTGAACCAGTTTCTTGGAAAGTTTTAAGAAACAGATACGACCTTATATCACCAAGAGCGATGGTTGACAAACTACGTTCAAAAGGTCATATGATTTATATTAATAAATCATCTTCAGGTACATCTTATAGATTGGGTACTCCTACAAAAGCTATTATAGCTGCTGGGATAACTAAACTATACGGTACTGACTACGCATACTAATGCGTTAATTGAATCGTAACCAATACGATTGACACAGGCGACCATATATGTATAAAATTCGCCTGTGTCTTAATAAAAGGAATTATGAAAGAAGAAAAATTTATAAAATTAAACGATAAAATAAAAGCATTAAATTCAACAAGAGTATTTAAAAAGATTACACCTAAAGGTGATTTATCTTGGTATATAAAATGGGTAGCAAGTTTAATGTTAATGATTGCAGTTTGCTTTAGAGCAGCTGACTTTAATCATATGTTTGATTTGTATTTTAGTTTTATGGGAACAACTGGTTGGTTAGTAGTAGGATTTTTATGGCACGATAGAGCATTAATATTCTTAAATGCTGTATTATCAACAGTATTATTAATAGGTATATTAAAAGAATTAACAACTTGTTCCACTTGTATGATACCATTATAATATGAAAACAACTGATTTAACTCCAGTAGAAATTCACAATAAAATATATTATAAAAGGGATGATTATTATGCTCCCTATGGTAGAGATAATGTTAATGGTGGTAAGACAAGACAGGCAATTTGTTTGTTTGAAGAAGTAAAAGATGATATTGTAAAAAACCACAATGGTGGTGTAATAACAGGTTCATCTGTACATAGTCCACAAGCACCAATTATAGCTGCCGTTGCTCAAGACTTTGGTTTTAAATGTATTATAGGTGTAGGTGGTACAAAACCTAATACAATAGATAATCACCATATGATAAGATTATCAAGACACTATGGTGCTGATATTGAAAACGTTGCAGGTCACGGTATGACTTCAGCGATAGACGCTAATATTAAAAGAAAATTAATATCTAAAAATGGTTATATGTTAATCAAGTTTGGTAATAGTGCTGCTACGAATCCAGAATCAATATTTGATAGTGTTGCTAATCAAGTTAAAAACATACCTGATAAGTTAGACAATATAGTAATTGCAGTAGGTAGTGGTATACAGTTTGCAGGTATAGTAAAAGGTATAGAGAAGTTTAAGAAAAAGGTAAAAAGAATTATAGGGGTCACCTTTGTTGACCGTAGTAAAAAGATTAATGAGTATTTAAATCAATTTAGTAATCTTGAATCAGGATTTAAGAAGTATCAAGATTATGAAATGTACAAAACAACTTTACCATACGCAAAACCAGTATGGGAAGATGTGGGTAATGGCTTTATTGACGATATATACGAAGGTAAAGCACATAAATGGATGAGAGAGAATATAGATACTACAAAAGAAAAGACGCTATTTTGGAGTATAGGGAGAAGATTAACAGCGGAACAGGTAGATAAGTTATATAAATAGATATAATGATTAATATTAAAAATTGGAGTATAAAATGGCAGAAGAACCAAAACAACATCCATCATTAATGAGTAAGTCTTCTATGCAAGCAATGTCAGCTACGGCTGGTTCAGGTGACTTGTTATTTTCAGAAGTCTTAACTAAAGTAAATAACGCAAAAGATAAAGCTAAAAAGATAGAGGTCTTAAAAAGATACGACCATCCATCTTTAAGAATGCTTTTAAAAGGATCGTTTGATCCTAGCATTGAGTGGGAATTACCAGAAGGTACACCACCTTTTATGGAAAATCCAGCACCGAAAGGTACTGAGCATACAATCCTTAAAACTGAAGCAAAACGTTTGTGGCATTTTATTAAAGGCGCAGATACTAAAACTACAAAAACTCAAAAAGAAACTTTGTTTATCCAAATGTTAGAAGGATTACATAGTGATGAAGCAAGACTCTTGCTTAATGTAAAAGATAAAACTTTACATAGAGCATATAAAGGGTTAAGTGATTCTGTAGTAAAAGAATCTTTCGGATGGAACGAATTGTATCAAAAATTAGAACAAAAATAGAACACTTTGTTAAAAAACCCTTATAAAACAAGGGTTATTTGTGCTTGACTTTCCTTGTGGATTTGTGTATAATAAACACATATAAACAATAAATATTAGGAGAGAAATATATTATGAAAAAAGTGATGTTTATTATATTATTGAATTTAGCCCTATGGTTTGGATTAACAAGTCTATCCAATGTAGCTAATGCAAATGATTATAACAAAGCAGTTATTGGCCACGTTATCAAATCAAGTATTGATAAAACCAATGTAGATACAACTGCTTTAATGGAGCAAGAACTACATAGGTTAGTATACGTTATGATAAATGAGTTTAGTGGCGTATTACAATCACACCTACCAAATATACTAGAAGGTCTTGCTAGTGAAATCAGACAACAAAATGATAAAGAGTTTAAATGTGCTCTTTTAAAAGGTAGTAACTATGAGTGTAATTGAAAACATAGTTAATACCTTGAACTGGATATATCAATATGTTCCTAAAGAACTATTGATTATAATTTTATCAAGTTTAGTAATGTTTATTTTTTTAGAAATAGGAGATAGAAAAAGGAAAAAGCAATGGCTAAAAGAGTTAGAACCAAAACCAGTAAAAGGCAGAAAGTCAAAAAAAGACTAAAGATGGAATTGGCCGAAGTGAAAACTCGTAAGTATAAAACTACATTTAAAGATATTAAAAAGTATTTTAAACTTATTAATAAACACGTATTTGATGGTAAACTATCTCCGTTTAATGATATTAAAATTAAACAAATAAAGGATAGAGAATATCCTAGAGTGTGGGGTCAAGTTGTTATTAATGACCAAGAAAGAAAAGGAACTAGAAACTACGTATTAGAAATGATACCTAGTTATAAGAATAAAAAAGAATTTGTGGACACATTAGGACACGAAATGATACACCTGTTTCAAATGAGTAATTTAGGGGATACAGGAAATCATAATGATATGTTTTATAGCTTTAGACCTAAACTGAATGCTATAGGATTAGATATATAATAAAAAAAGGATATATTATGGGTGAGGTGAGAAAGACAAAAGAACTAGACCACTATTTAAAGAGAATAATCTTAAAAGTTCCAGACAAAATTCAACAGTTTATAGATAATGCAGACGGTGAATTCTCTATGACTTATTATACTGGAGATTGGTCAAAAGACATATATGATAACTTTACTGAATTACAAGCAGAAAAGATATTTAAAAGTATGGCTAAATTTCAAAACAAAATAAGTTTTGTTCAAAAGAAAAATCAACCATCAATCGGTGGTTATGAGTACAAAGTAGCGAGGTTTTAATGAAACTGAAACCAAGTACATCTAATTTTTTCAAAAAAGCATATTGGTGGTTTAAAGCAACATTATTAGTTGTTGCAATATCAACTATAACATATGGTATAGGAACATTTACACCTAATCCTATTGCAGTTAAACAAGCAACAGAAGAAGTTAGAATAGAACACGCTGAATGGGCAGAAAAATTAGGATTAAATGAACCTAGTTTTGAATATACAAACTCAAAAGAATTTATAATAGAACTTAACAAGTGTGTTGATTTTTTAAATTATCATACACCACCAAGTAAAAGAGTACCTATTCAAATGGTGACAGCACAAGCCGCTTTAGAGAGTGCTTGGGGTAAGAGTAGATTTGCTGTAGAAGCAAATAACTTATTTGGTATTAGAGTATTTAAAAGTACTAAAAAACATTTATTACCACAAGGTGTTGATAAGTGGCCAGGTTGGGGTGTTAGAGTATTTGAAACAAAATGTAATAGTGTAAAAGAATACATAAGATTATTAAATGAACACCCAGCATATAAAGAATTTAGAGAGTTAAGAGCAAAATTATTACAAGACGGTGAATTACTAGACGCAAAAGCATTAGTAAAAACTTTAGATAAGTTTTCTACTACAGAAGATTATGACCAAAGAGTTATTAATATAATGGGTAAAGTAGAAAAAGTATTAAACGATATTAAAGAGGAATAATGAGAAATTTGTTTTTCATTTTAGTAGTACTGTTAAGTGCCATATCTATATCAGGTATAGCAGCTGCATATAGTATTATAGGACTAGCAACTCTTTTTGCTGGTGCGAAGATAGCAATTATTGCTATGGGTACTTCATTAGAAGTTGGTAAGTTAGTTGCCGCCAGTTGGTTATATCATAACTGGAAGAATCCAAATCTACCACAATCAATAAAAGGATATTTAACAACGTCTGTTATTGTATTAGTATTTGTAACTAGTATGGGTATCTTTGGTTTTCTATCAAAGGCACACCTAGACCAAGTAAGACCTACGAGTGATAATAATGTACAGATACAATTAATAGATAGACAGATTATACAAGAAAACGTTGTTATAGATAGAGCAGAAAATACATTAAACTTATTAGATAAAGCATTAGAGGTATATATAGATAAGGAATATGTTAGTAGAGGACTAAAAGAACGTAAGAAACAAAAAGAAGAAAGAGATTTTTTAAATAATGAAATAAGAGTTGCAATGGATAAGATTGCAAAATTGACATTAGATAAAGGTAATATAGAACTAGAACAATTAAAGATAGAAGCAGATGTAGGTCCACTTAAATATGTTGCAGAATTAATATATGGTGATGAAGCAAAAGAACATTTTGATAAAGCAGTTAGATGGATTATCATTGTATTAATATTTGTATTTGATCCATTAGCAGTATTATTATTGATTGCCGCTAATATATCATTAAGAGAAAGAAAATTAGCAAATGAAGCGAAAAGTAAGAAAAAAGAAAAAGAAGTCAATTGGCAAAGGGAAGCGACTAGAGCGAAAACTATATCGCAAGGTCTCCGAGATAAGCAAAAGTTTTACAAAACATTTTTTGCAAAACTAGGTAAGAGAGATTTAAAGAATAGAGATTATGAAGAGTTTTTTAAGAGTATGGGTACAGAAGAGTTAATGAAACTAGGTTTGGATCCAGATGAAATACGAATCAAACTAGACCAGATAATGGAATGGAATGAAAAACCAAAAAACTATTTAGAGCCAGGAGTTAAGAAATGAAAATAATAGACTGGCATAAAGAAAGAATAGAGTGGTTTAAGAAAAAAACTGGTTGTTCTACTTATGGAGTATATTGGATATCTTTTATTAAAGGTATTATGATTGGTGCAGTTATTATGTTATTAACAGGTTGTGGTACAGCACCTGCTTGGTTAGCAACTAGTACTGGTTCTTATTCACAATATAAGGTAACTTCACTTGTTAAAACAGGTACAGACTTGGCATTATCAGCTGCCGATTTACCTACAACTAACGATTGGGCGTTATCAAAGATAACAGGTTATGATTGTAAAGTAACTAGAGCTATTAAAGAAGGAGTTGAGTATATTTGTAAGAACGTAGAAATACACGCCCCTACAAATACTACCATTGACAAAGATGATAAAAAATGATATTATGATACTTATGAATACACACTTATACGCTTGCCCTAGATGTGCTGATGTTTTAATTAAAAAAGCAGAAAAAGCATTAGATAGGTCACAAACAGAATGGTCAAAGAACTTTTGGCACGGAGTATGGCAGAAGTTAAGGGCTAAATATCAACCAGAAAAGGTAACATATCATTAATGAAACAATTAATAATAGACGCAGTTAAACAACACGCTGAAGGTAATATTGCAAAGTCAAAAGCAAACATACAGGTATTTTTAAATAATCCTGTTGGTGTTGCAACGCATATGGATTCAGTTGAAACAGTTGTTAAAGAATTAAAAGTCATTGCAGATAATAAAGAAATTATTGAAACTCTAAAGGACATTTAAAATATATGTTAAATTATGTTTTAAATGGTGGAATAGTAACTCTTCCAGGTTTTTTCCCAGCAGACAAATATTGGGAAATTAAAAAAGATTTAGATAATTTACAATGGCGTGAATCACATCAACCATTTAAAAATCATTATGGAAATAGATTACAGGCGTTTCCTTGTTATGAAAGTCCATATGATAAAGAGAACGATTTTACTATAAACAAGATAGAAAGTATTTTACAAAATAAAATTACTGATTTCAAGACACTTGCTAGAAAAATTGTATTGAGTGAGATAAAACAATCTCCACAAAACTTTGGTAAATATGGTTTCATACATAGAGATACTTCTATAGAAGATAAAGAACCTTTAATAGCAGCAGTTATGTATTTTGACCAAGCATATGATGGTGGTACGGCATTTTTTCATACTCAAATGGAGAAAACACCAGACATATATATAAGTGCTATTCCAAATAGATTGGTTTTATATAGTGGTGCTAACCAACACGCACCTTGTTTAGATTATACTTTTAAAGAAAGAAAAACAATATCTTACTTTTTTAGATTACAGAAAAAAGATGACAAGTAAAAAGAATATGACAACTAATAGAACTCCTAGACGAATTGATAGAAGTGCTGGAGGTAGAAGCAAAGGTGTAATTGCTCCTATGTTAAAGAAATACTTTGCACCAAAAAATGAAGATGAATATAACAAATTGAAAAAGAAATATGAAGTTAAAAATTAAAAAATCAGAATATCAAGATATAGCTGATTGTATTCTAATGGAACAAGTATCTGCTCCTGAAATAGTGGAGTTATTTGAAGACAAAGGTTTTTATAAGTGGTACAAGAAGAGATATCTTAATGCCTAGATATACGTTTGAAAATAAGAAGACAGGTAAGAAGTGGACAGATATGATGATGATTTCAGAAATGGAAGATTATCTAAAGAAGAATAAACATATTAGACAAGTACCTGTACCCATAAATATAGTTGCTGGCGTCCAAGGGATTTCTTATAGAGAAGACGGCGGTTGGAAAGATGTTAAACAAAAAATAGCAGAAGCACACCCAAATAGCTCTTTTGCTAAACATCATAGACGTAGAGGAACAAAAGAAATTAAAACGGACCAAGCAAGAGCTAGAGCAAGAATAAAAGCTAGACGACAAGGAGTACCAGATTAATGAGTAAAGATATACCAGACTTTATGCGTGGGTTTGATTTAGATAACGATTGGGGTTTCACTCCAGTATCATCTAAACCATCAGACACACCGAGCATTGATCCTAAAGTAGTAGAAGGAACAAACATTGAACTATCTAAAGTTAAGTCAGATGTTTCTACTATCAAAAGTATGATGAACGAAATTATGCAAATAGTGAACGATAAAGAAACGATAACAAAAGAAATTAGTGATGAAGAAACTAAAGCAAGGTTTAAAGATATTGAAAAGATTGTGTTACCGTTCTTATATAATTTACAAAAAAGTGATGAACCTTATATACATTGGCCTAATAGAGGTCCAATTATTAAGGCGCAAATAGAGAAACTATTAAAACTAACAAGAGGATAATAAATGAAATTAACCGAAAACTTTTCGTTGAAAGAAATGACTAAAAGCCAGACCGCTGAACGGAATGGTATTAGTAATAATCCTAGTGAAGACCATCAAGATAATTTAAAGAAATTATGTGAGAACATACTACAACCAATTAGAACTCATTACGGTAAGGTAGTATCAGTATCAAGTGGTTACCGTTCACCAGAATTATGTGTTAAGATAGGTTCAAGCTTAAAATCACAGCACGCCAAAGGCCAAGCCGCTGATTTTGAAATATTTGGGTTACCAAATGCTGAACTAGCAAAATACATCATTGACAATTTAGATTTTGACCAATTGATATTAGAGTACCACAATGTGGATGAACCTAATAGCGGTTGGATCCATTGCTCATATAAGAATTCAGAAGATAATAGAAAGCAGATATTAAGAGCTTATAGAAATTCTGATGGAAAGACGATATATGAGCCATATGACCCTAGCTGAGAGGTAAATACTCTTAATAATGAGCAAATAAAGGAACGTAAGAAACTTACCGACCATTATATGCTACACAGGTCTATTTAAGCATTGACAAAGTGCTAATATAATGTTATTATAAGATTATGAATATACAAAAGCAGATTACAGTATTAAAAGATACAATCAAGTGGTTTAGAACTCAAATTGAACCACACGATTGTGGATGGATGTACACAACAATAGACGGTATCAAACACCGAATAAGTGATTTGAGAAAGAAATTGAGGAAACAAAATGGCAAGTAAATTTTCTTGGGTTGATTTAGATAAAAATAAACTTCCAAAAACAAAAGGTAGACGTATAAACGGTTTTCGTTTTTATGACGTTGATGGTAAAAACTATCCATCTATCACAACAGTTTTAGGTGTACAGAAAAAAGAAGGATTAGATAAGTGGAGAAAAGCAGTTGGTGAAGAAGCAGCCAATTGGGAAATGGGTAGAGCGGCACGAAGAGGTAAAGCAACTCATACACTTGTTGAACAATATTTAAGAGGTGAAACTCCTAGTATTAGGGACGTACTACCTTTGGGTATGTTTAGATTAATGCTACCTTACATAGACCAAATTAATAACATACATTTACTAGAAGAGATTATGTATAGTCATAAATTGACTATTGCAGGTCAAGTAGATTGTGTCGCAGAATACAATGGCAAGTTATCAGTAATAGATTTCAAAACAGCAAACAAAGAACGACAAGAAAGTTGGATAGAAAACTATTATATACAAACTTGTGCTTATGCAATGATGTATGAGGAGATATTCGGTAAACGCATTGACCAATTAGTTATATTAATGGCAGGTGAAGATGGCACTATGCGTTCTTTTGTCAAGGATAGAAAATTATTTGAACCTAAACTTGAAGAATCTATAAAGTATTTTTATAAATACTATGAAGAACTAAACAAAGATAAAATCAAGCAAAATCATTAACAAAGTGGCCTAAATTTTATCCACGAGAGGTCACTATGTACAAGACAATAATATCACTAATTTTTGGAGCATTACTCTTAATGAGTACTGTTGCTATGGCGGAGCAAACACCAGAAACACCTAATACTATAGAACCATTACAGCCTGAACAAGACCAAATGGCAAAATTATATTGGATGTCAATGCCAGTTATTTGTGGTAAACAGGAATATGTTGAAGAGTATTTAAAACATCATAAATTTCTAATGGCTAATATGTCAGTTGGAAGAGAGAATGCAAAACCTGAAAACCAAATTGTATATTACGTTACCTACTGGATATCAGAAGACTTTTCTCAATCAATAGCAGTAGTAACTAATATGGCAGGTACAGAATCTTGTATGATGTATAAGTCATTTGATTTACAATGGACTGAACCACCAAGATTAGGGAAAGATTTATAATGAATTTGACGTTGAAGAATAGATAATAACTAGTGAGGACGTGGGTGCGATTCCCACCACCTCCACCAATTCAAAACACATATAATAGTGTGCTTTAAGGGGGTGAGTTAGATTCGACTACTACTAAAACTATTTGGAGTTAAATCGCTGATAGCGTACTATCAAAACTATAAAAGCAAACGAAAGTTTAGCTCTTGCTGCCTAGTTACTAGGCAAACGGCGTTGTGTAGTACGTGGCAACAGAAACTACACACTTTACATTTACTAGAAAATATGTTATAGTAACACAATGAACTCAAAAGAATTTTCACTAATTATAGAGGACATAGTAAAGAAGCATAAAGAACTATCTTATGTGGATGCTATTGTTAAATATTGTGATGAAAATAATATTGAAATTGAAACTACAGCACGTCTAATTACAAAACAACTCAAAGAAAAAATACAACATCAATCAGCACAACTAAACCTGTTAAAAGGTGGTAAACCTGGAATGTTGCCATAATGAAGAAGTATAAAAACTATCAAGCATTTAAAGAATCACTATTAGGTTTTAAATTACCTGATTTGTCTTTAGATATAAATGGTCTTAAAAGAATTTCTATACCTACAAGTGATACAATACCAGGTGCGTGTGTAAAAAGAACTTTACCTAAAGTTACATTACCTGAAGGCAAGACAATTGGTCTAGCATATAACAAAGGTAATTATCAAGTTGTAGATAAATCAGATTTTGAAACTATGGGTAGAAAGATATGAAAGTAGATTTTATAGATAAAATGGGAAGTGACCTATCAGTAGTAAACGCTGCTAGAGTATCATTTGCAAAAAGAAAAGAAGTACTTGATGAGAAAGATGATAAGTTAATTAAATATTTGGCACATTGGGGTCATTGGTCACCATTTGCTCACGCTACAATGTCATTTAGAATTAAGGCACCAATATTTGTTGCAAGACAATTAGTTAAACATCAAGTTGGTTTAAGTTGGAATGAAGTGAGTAGAAGATATGTAGATGATGATCCAGAATTTTATATGATAGATGAGTGGAGAAGTAGACCAAAGAAGTCTATCAAACAAGGTTCAGGTGATAAACTTATAAAATTTGATATTACTCACGCTGTTGATACAGCAAAAGGAACATATCACTATATGTTAGAGGAAGGTATTGCACCTGAAATGGCACGTATGATATTACCTCAAAATATGATGACCGAATGGATATGGTCTGGTAGTGTATATGCTTTTAGTAGAGTATGTAATTTAAGAACTAAATCAAACGCACAAAAAGAAACAGGAAGTGTAGCTGAACAAATGGCAAGTATTATGAGAGAACATTTTCCATTATGCAGTAAGTATTTGCTTGACAAATAGCAGTTATTGGTATATAATGAGAGATATATGAATATATTTTACCTAGATAAAGACGTTAATAAATCAGCAGAATATCACAACGATAAGCATTGTGTTAAAATGATACTAGAGTATGCTCAATTACTATGTACTGCTCATTGGGAATTAGATGTATCAAATACAGTAATGAATAATCCTTTAGGGTTGTATAGACCTACACATAAAAATCATCCAAGTGCTATATGGGTTAGAAAATCAAAAGCGAACTACGAATACTTGTATAGATTATTTAATGCTCTATGTAATGAGTACACACATAGATATGGCAAGACACATTTAACATATAAAAAATTACATAACGTTTTAGCCACACCACCACAAAATATACCAGATAAAGAATTTACAGAACCAACACCTGCTATGCCAAAAGATGTTAGGAATAGTGATAGTCTAAAAGCGTATAGAGATTATTATAAGAAATACAAATCACACCTTGCAGTATGGACTAAAAGAGATACGCCTAGTTGGTATTAATATGGCATATGGTGGCTTTGATGTATATAAAATATATCTAGGTGTTAAGTTACATTTTACAACAGACACCTACGACTATTATAAATATAGTGGAAAGGTAAATGCAACATTGGATTCATTTACTAAACGGAAAGATAGATACTTCTTCTACAAGTTATCTACAAGATATAGTCCAAGTGAAGTGCTTGAATTCTTTGTAAGTAATTTTGTTGACGATAGTAAGAAATGGATTGGTAACTTATTAAATGACGATGGACACAAAACCTACCTCAATTACAGAAAATATTTTGAGTCTTTTGACTACAGTTTACGAAACAGTATTAATAGTATTGTTTATGACTTTAGCAGGAGGGGCATTTCTTTTGATGATGGTTTCAGCGTGGTTAATGGGCAACATCCAAGAATGCTACGCTTACTTATTCAAAGGAGAATTAATTTCCCAACCGCCATCATACTCGACTCGGTTCTTAATTTTATCAAAAACTGGGATAAACAAATTACGGAAAAAGTTGTGTGGCCTGATATGTCCAGAAAACTCAAAAAAATGAAACCATTTATATCATTTAATAGAACTAAAGCAAAATTAATAATGAAGGAGATTATAACTAGTGAACTCAAATCTTAAAAAGAAAATAAACGGCACGTGGACTATACAAGAAATATTAGAAGCAATGGAGGTAATATTAAATGGAAGAGTTAAGTAGAACATATGAAGTCATAGATAACTTCTTACAACCAACGGTGTTTGATAAGATGAAGAAAACAATAATGGGTAATTACTTTCCTTGGTTTCATTATGATGAAATTGTAAGAGAGAACGAACATAAAAAAGATTTAACATTTTATTCAATGCATATGTTATATGATAATGACAGACCAACATTTCAGAATTCTTTTGAACTAATGGATCCAGTCTTGGGTGAGTTAATGAAACTTGATGACCCTAGATTTCGTATGAATACTTTAATAAGAGTAAAAATTAATAACTATCCAAATCAAGGTACATTTAGAGAACATACTAAGCATACAGATTGGCCGAGTAAGGGTGGTTTAAACCGTAAGGCGTGTTTATTTGCTATAAACACTTGCGATGGATATACCAAGATAGATGATGGAAAAGATTCAGTTAAAATTGATAGTAAAGAAAATAGAGCAATATTATTTGATCCAAGTATTCCTCATTGCAGTACAAATACAACAAATGATACAAGGAGAGTTAATATAAACTTTAACTATTTTTAATGGAACATATAGTAATAGACAATTTTTTAGATAAGAAAGATTTTGAAGACATACAATCAAAGGTAATGGGTAGATACTTTCCTTGGTTTTATTATGATACAATAGTAAAAGAATCCGAAAGAGGTCAAATAGGTAATCAATTTTTTAATATGCATATGTTATATGATAATGATAGACCAACATTTAATACATCTTTTGAATTAATGGATCCAATTTTGAATAAATTATTTCAACGTGATGATGATTTTAAGTTGAGAACTTTAGTAAGAGTAAAAATAAATTCATATCCAAATCAAAATAAATTTATTGAACATAGTATGCACCAAGATTTTCCACCTAGTAAACTACCATATAAGACGTGTCTATTCTGTTTAAACACTTGCGATGGATATACAAAACTTGAAGACGGTACTAAAATTGATAGTATTGCTAATAGAGCAATCTTTTTTGATCCAACTTTTGAACATTGTAGTACAAACACAACAGACCAACCACGGAGAGTTAATATAAACTTTAACTATTTTTAATATGATAATGACAGATAAAGACGCTGACGATTATTATAAAATGATAAAAGAACTAGAAACAGAAAAGAAGTCTGCTAGAGTATTCTGTATTGGTAATGGTGAAAGTAGAATTGGTATAGATTTAAATAAGTATAAACAATTTGGTAAGATATATGGTTGCAATGCCATTTATAGAGATTATCCGAACTTATGTGATGTGTTAACTGGTGTAGACCACGGCATAGTCCACGAAATGTACCACGCTGGTATGGCACAAAAGATACCTTGTTATTTTAGAAATTGGACTAAAGTGCCTGCTCAATCATATGACGCAGTTATGGAAAGTGGAGTACCTAAAGAAGATTTAGAACTAGCAAAGAAACTTGGTGGTATAGTCAGTAATGAACGAGGTGATAGTAAAGAATATGTTTTACACGGTGCTAATTTAAAAGGTGTAGTGAGTATATTAAAAAAAGATGGTGCAGTTACTAAACAAAATGTCCTTAATTCAACAGTTAAAGTCAGTTGGATAAAAGAACCAGATTACTCACACTCAATAGACGATATAAGCGACCCTAGAGACCACGGTTGGGCTTGTGGTCCTTCTTCTGGTTTAGTTGCAGTTAAAAGAGAGAAACCTTGTGAAGTGTATATAATAGGACACGATTTATATAGCCATAATGATAAGATTAACAATATATACAAGAGTACCAAGCATTATACAGCCAAAGATAACAGTCCAACACCAGCTATTAACTGGATTAATCAATGGAAGATGTTAGCGGAATGGTATCCAGACATACATTTCTATAAAGTCAATAGATATAATGATGGTAGAGATAAGGTAAATGGAAAGATTGAAGAGTGGAAAAATCTATCAAATATTAAGTACATAGATTATACCACACTTGACAATATGCTCAAATAATGTTATTATGAACATAATGAGTGTATAAATAATAATGAACCCGATAATATAGGGTACACAAATACAACGAATATGTTAATACAAGGAGATAATACATATGGATTTTGAAACATTAAAATCATCATCAAGTAACTTTGATAAGATTACAAAGGCACTTGAAAAGAACCTCGGTCCCGAGGATCAAGCAAACAAAAACAAGTATCAAGACGATAGACTTTGGAAACCAGAGTTAGATAAAACTGGTAACGGTTATGCTGTTATTAGATTTTTACCTGCTTCTAATGGCGAAGAAATGCCTTGGCAAAGAGTATGGTCACACGCATTTCAAGACAAAGGCGGTTGGTACATTGAAAATTCATTAACAACTTTAAATTCTAAAGATCCAGTTAGTGAAGATAATACTAGATTATGGAATACAGGTGTAGATAGTGATAAGGATATTGCTCGTAAGAGAAAAAGAAAATTATCATATTATTCTAACATTTATATTGTAAGTGATCCAAAACATCCTGAAAATGAAGGCAAAGTTTTCTTATACAAATTTGGTAAAAAGATATTTGATAAGATATCAGAAGCAATGCAACCTCAATTTGCGGATGAAAAGGCAATCAACCCATTTGATTTTTGGAAAGGTGCAAACTTTAAACTAAAAATTAGAAAAGTTGATGGTTATTGGAACTACGACAAATCTGAATTTGAAGGTGTTACGCCAGTAGCAAGTGAAGATACTGCTATAAAAGAGATATGGGCGAAACAATATCCTTTAAAACCTTTTGTAGACCCTAGTAATTTTAAAACCTATGACGAACTCAAAGAGAAACTGAATAGGGTAATTATGGGTACACAAAGCACCGAAACTGTTGAAACAGTTGACCTCCCACAACAGACCAATGGTCAGGTGAAAAGTACTAACGTTGTGAACTCTAAACCTGCTAGTGAGGAAGACGACACATTGTCTTATTTTAGCAAATTGGCAGACGAAGAGTAAACCTTTCTCTCTCAAATAAACGTTAAAACTTCAAGGGCACCTAGTAATAGGTGCCCTTTTTCATTATAAATAGTAGTATGGCAAATATATTTGAACCACTAAAAGACAGGCAAGCAGGTGTACTAAAGTCAGCATCCTGGTATAGGAATGCAGTACAAAGTATAGCAAATAAAGCAACTGCTACTGGTCTTATGCGACAAGGTAAACTGAATAGTAGACCTAGTGCTGGACGTTTGAATATGTATTTTTACGACCCTAAAACTAAAAAGAAATTACCATACTATGATACATTTCCATTAGTTTTACCAGTAGATACATTTAGAGGCGGTTTTGTTGGATTAAATTTTCATTATTTACCATACATAATGAGATTTAGATTATTACAAGAAATACAAAGATATGCTAGTAATACGCAGTTTGATAGTACAACAAAAATAATGGCAACGTATTCTACACTTAAAAATATACCTTTGATTAAACCAACAATTAAGAAATATTTGTGGCGACACATAAGGTCAAACTTTTTAAGAGTAGACGCAGATGAAATGGCGATGGCAGTATATCTACCAGTACAACAATTTAAAAAGGCAACAGCTAGTCAAGTTTTTGCTGATAGTAGGAGAGCAATCTGATAAGAAATGGCAAAGAGAACATTATGGAGAGTTATGATAGTAAAGTTAAGAATGTGGTACGCTGACGTTAGGGGTCATCACGGACATAAATGGAACTACGAACCATCCGAGCATTATATGGGTAGAAACAAAAACAGGAAATAGATATGGCAATATTTAGAGCAGGTAAACGTATCGGTAATATGGACATAAGAGTTGGTCTACCGAGAGATAGAACATTAGATAATGTTGAAGGCGATAAAAGATTAAAAAGACAACCTGGAACCAATCCACAAACATCTATTGGTAGATTTGTGTCTGAAATTAATAGAGGCGAAGGTATTGCTAGAGCAAATAGATTTTTAATTAGATTATATCCACCTAAACAAGTTTATTCTACTGACTTTGATAGAGTAGATACATTACAATCAAACGATATGATAAAAAATGTTGAGTTGATGTGTACGTCTGTTGCATTACCTCATAGGGATGTATTAACAGAAAATTTTGTAACTTATGGTCCAGGTAGAAAAATGCCATATGCATATGGTTATGGATCAAAAATTGAATGTATGTTTATGGGAGATAAGTTTTTAAGACAAAGAGCATTTTTTGAAACTTGGCAAGGTAAAATGCATAGTCTTGATACACACAATTTACAATACTATGATAATTACATAGGGTCTATGGAAATTTATCAGTTAGGACAATATAGAGAAACAGACCAAGATACAGGCTATAGTGATAACTATAGATTGACTTATGGTGTAAGATTGCACGAAGTATATCCAGAAACAATTGGAGAGATACAGTATCAATCACTAACAGATGATCCAATACCTATGGACATACCTATAAGTTTTGCATTTAGAACTTGGGAGAATATAACATTAGACGCATTAAATAATGTTAAATTTGGACAAGGAGTACCAGATATGCCTAACATTAAACCTGCTAAGAACTATGGTATATTTGGAGGCATATTAGGTAAAATGCCACCAGAGATTAAAAGAGCAAGTAAACAAGTTATTGAGAAAATTAGAAGAGATATTCCAATTGGTAAGAGTACAGGAGGCAGGGTATATCCACCATTTGTGATAAATAAGTAATATAATATAAAGGAGTAAATTATGGCATTGCCTATATTAGAAACAGCGACATATGAATTGACATTACCATCTAAAGATGTTAAAGTGAAATTCAGACCTTTCCTTGTAAAAGAGGAAAAGATATTGCTACAAGCATTAGAGTCAGATAACAATAAAGAAATGGTTACGGCTTTAAAACAAATAGTACACGCTTGTACTTTTGGTTCTGTAGATATCAATACACTACCTATATTTGATGTAGAGTATATATTTTTACAGATAAGGTCAAAATCAGTTGGTGAAATAACAAAACTTAAATTGTTATGTCCTGATGATAAGAAAACTTATGCAGAAGTAGAAATTGATTTATCTAAAGTGGAAGTCCACGTAGATGAAGACCATACTAATAATATTGTGGTTGATGAGGATAAAAAGATAGGGTTGATTATGAGTTATCCTACCATTAATTCCGTTGATCCTGAAAATGTTGGTAAAAAGAATATGAAAACCAAGCAGATGTTTGAATTGCTAGCCAATTCAGTATATCAAGTGTATGAAGGCGACAAAATACACGCTGTTGGTGATTATACTAAAGCAGAATTGCATAAATTTTTAGAGAGTTTAGACAGTAAAGCATACAAGAAAATCAATGATTTCTTTGATAGTATGCCTAAACTTAAGCAAGACGTAGAATTAGAGAATCCTAAAACGAAAGTTAAGACAACGCTTACGTTATCTGGATTACAGGATTTTTTCGTATTGCCCTCTCTCACGAATCGTTAGAGAATTATTATCAGGTGAATTTTGCATTAATGCAACATCATAAATATTCATTGACTGAATTGGAGAATATGGTGCCTTGGGAGAGGGAAATATATGTGAATTTGTTATCCAATCATATCAAAGAAGAAAATGATAGGATTAGGTTAAAGAATGCAGGACAAAAATAAAGGAAGTTATGGCAGACGATTTAATAAAAGTAAAAAAGACTACGGAAGAGTATGAAGTAGCAAAGAGTGATTTGATACCTGAAGAAGGTGATGACGCTCCTACAATAACAAATAAAATTGCAGGTCTATTAGACAAATTTAGGGTTATACCTAGACTGGTGATGTTGGCGTATATCTATGCCTTCTATAAATCAGTAACTTGGTTTATGCAATTACCAGACCCAACCAATTCACAAGCAATGTACATATCAACGATAGTTGGTGCTGGTGCAGCCTTCTTTGGATTATATGTTGGCAAACCAGGTGCAAAGATACCTAAAATTAAAAAATAAGGAGAGTTATGGCAAAAGATAGAATAGATATATCAAGTGAATCCGCTGTAAGTATGCCTATGAAGAATCTTTTGGCTATAATCTCAGCCGTCGCTGTTGGCGTATGGGCTTATTTTGGAGTGATTGAGCGATTGAACAAACTGGAGACCAATACAACATTATTAGAAAAAGATTTAACACAAGCAGAAGCAGCCTTAACTGCTGATATAGATAAGAACAACGAATTTAGAATCAAATGGCCGAGAGGTGATTTAGGATCACCACCTGCTGATTCTGAGCAATTTATGTTAATAGAATTTTTGAGTGGTCAAGTAGAGTCCATACAAAAAGATTTACAGAATATGATGAACAATGCAGTTAATATTGAGAGATTGCAGAAAGATATGGAAAAGGTTTTAGCTGACGTAGAAAAATTAAAAGATAAAATAAGAAGTGTCAAAAACGGACACTCGGGAGAGTAAATATGGACGCAACAACATTAATTACCATTATAACTATGTTTATTGTAACCGATACCTCAAGCGAATTCGTTAAGTACGATGGATTAATGGATTGCTTGAAAGAGAAGAGAGCAATAGAAAAGTTAAAAGATGGTCGTAGAGTTATTTGTGGTCCTTCTTTAGCAGAAGTTGACGCAGATGGCAATATAATTAGTATCAAAAACAAAATGCCTGACCAATCAGGTAGTTTGAAACTAGGTGGTACTGCTAAATCATTATCTGAAAAGAAAAAAGAAAAGAAAACTAAAGTATTAACGAAATAGGATAAATTATGAAACTTAATTTTAAAAAGAATATTCAAAATATCATTGGTGTTTTGATGTTAGCCGCTGTGTTATTAGCAGTTGCTTTTACTAGTAATAGTAATAAAGGTTCAAAAGTTGTAGTAGAAAAAGAAATAGGTTTACTTCAACAAGTGAAAGAGAGAGGATATATTATATGTGGAGTTAATGCTAACTTACCAGGATTTTCTGCTCAAGACGAGAGTGGAACTTGGAGTGGTTTAGATGTTGATTTCTGTAAGGCAGTATCCGCTGCTATATTTGGTGACTCAAGTAAAGTAGAATTTGTAGGATTAAATGCTGCTCAAAGATTTCCAACATTAGCGTCAGGTAATATTGATGTACTTGCAAGAAACACAACGTGGACAATCAGTCGTGATGTTAACTTGATGTTTGAATTTGCAGGAGTTAACTATTATGATGGACAAGGGTTTTTAATACCAACAGAATTAGGAATTAAAAGTGCTAAAGGTTTAGATGGTGCGTTTGTATGTATTACAAAAGAAACTACAAGTGAATTAAATCTAAATGATTATTTTGCAGAAAACAATATGGCATATAGACCAATATATGTTGAAGGTAATAAAGAAGCAAAAGCAAAACTATTTGGTGGTGAGTGTGATGTATTCACAACAGACGCCTCTGGTTTAGCAAGTGCTAGGTCTGGTGCAGAAGATCCAAGTAAATGGATGGTATTACCAGAAATTATATCTAAAGAACCTTTAGGTCCACTTGTAAGACAAGGCGACCAAGAGTGGGAAGATGTAATTAGATGGACACATTTTATTATGGTTAATGCTGAAGAAGCAGGTATCACTAGTAAAAATGTTGATGAAATGTTAACTGCTAAATCAAAAGAAGTTAAAAGAATATTAGGTGTTGAAGGTTATATCGGTCCTATGTTAGGGTTAGGTATGAAATTTGGTTATAACATTATCAAACAAGTAGGAAACTATGGTGAATCATTTGAGAGAAATGTAGGACCTAATACTCCACTTGCATTAGAACGAGGATTAAATAATCTTTGGAAGAACGGTGGCGTAATGTACGTACCACCTATTAGATAGGGAGAAATATGTTTAAAACATTAATAGACAAAATAGGTTTTAAGAACGGCGATACTAAATGGTTATTAAAGATTTTAGGTGCTATATTTGCTATTGCAATAATATTTGGAGTTTTCTTACATAATCAAGCAAAAGCAGATTGTACAGGTTGCGGAGATGATGGACACCAACAATGTCCACTAGAAGCAGGTGAACACGCACACGATCCAGAAGTAGTATTTGCAGTATGTGTATTTTCAGATGGTCAATTAATAGACCATAAAGGTGCAGATAATATGTCCGATTGCTTAAAAACAAAAAGAGAAGTTGAGAAAAAGTGGAGAAATAGAGCAGAAGGTACAGATAGCGTAGAGATTAATGGTATCACGTATCAAATACACGGTGACTCATTAGCATTTATGTGTGATTTAGTTGACGCTCAAGTACATCATTACGAAGACGGCAGTTGGGAAATAGTAGAGATACTAGGCAAACATAAAAAAGAAGAGTAATCAATGGCAGAATCTATGGTAGTTGCCGACAACGTAGAGTTGGTCGCTAATAATATACAGAATAAAGTTGGTGCAACATTGCTTGGTACTAGAGCAATGGCAGAAGACACTACTAAAGAAGTTAGTGAAACATCTATAGGTGTATTAGACCAGATTAAAACTTTTCAAGAGGCAACTGTTCAAAAAGTACACGCTGTTTGGGAAATATTAAAATCACAATTAGATTTACAAAAAGACGCTGAACGTAGAGCAAGGGAAAATGAAAAAGAACTTGCCCTTGAAAGAGGTGGTGCAGGTGGTGGCGCAGGCACACTTACTGGTCTTAAAGGTGCAGTTGATGACGCAGGAGAAGGTTTTGGTTCAAGATTAAAAGACCAATTACTAGGTGCAGGTACAGCTTTATTTACTATGGCAGGATTAAAATCCTTTGCAGGTAAGATATTCAAAGCAGGTTTGTTTTTAATGTTGGCTGATTTGGCAGGTGACGCTTTAATTGACCATTTTGATGTAGAAGACCCTGCTGTTAAAGAACAAATTAAATTAGGATTACCAACTGCTGCTGTTTTATTTGGATTATTAAAATTTAGAACTGCTATTATGGCAATAATACCTGCTATGGTTGCTATGGCATTATGGTCTCTTACAGATTTTATAACAGGTGATAAAGTTGCCGCTGAATATAATGGTTTTGATTGGGGTAAAGTTGCATTAACAGGTCCAGCATTATTGTTAACTGCTAAAATGTTTGGATTACTTGGTACTGCTGCTGGTGGTGCATTAACTATTGGTGGTTTAATAGTGGGTTGGCCTGTTGTTATTGCCGCTTCATTAGCAATTGCATTAGCGGCTGGTATGGGATATTTAACTAGTAAAGTTGGTCAAACTCAACAATTAATGTTAGACCATTTAGAAGATATACATAAACTCACGCAAGATGAATTTAATAGAAGATTAGTAGAAGAAAAATCTAAATTTTTACAAAGATTAAGTCCTGCATTATATAAATGGTTTGGTGGAGATACTACTATGCTACAAGAAGTTGAAGGTGCTACAGAAGCAATGGCAGACAAAGCTGAATCTAAAGAAGGAAAAGTTTCTAAAAAAGAAGTAGACGATACTTTGGCAACAGGTGATAAATTACTTATGTCAATGGCCTCAGCAGAATTTAAAGAAGAGGCAATGTATGATGAACACAAATTAGATTATATAAGAGAAATTGCTACAAATTTATTGAGAACAGCTGCGTCAGGTAAAGTATCGCAAGAAGACGCAGACGCAATGACACTTCAAGCTAAATCAATGTTTGACCAAGTTGAGGTATTAGCGGCAGAAATATATCAAGAAAAAGGAAAAGACGCCCCTAAACATATAAGAAAAATAGCTCTTAAAGAAGACTATAAAGGTATGAGTATTGATCCTTTGGAAAGAGACCGAGAGCATAAACTTAAAATGGCTGATTTAGAAAATATTAAATCAGCTCACGAAGCAGAAATAGCGAGATTGGATGCATTAAAAGAAGATTCTCCTGACGAATATGGAAAAGAAGAAAAAGCAAAACATAAAGTAGCTGTAAAAGCATTATCAGGAATTGAATCAGAAATACGACAATTACGACATAACAGAATCTTTTCAGATGAAGATAAATTGACAATAGACAAATTATATCAAATAATTTCACCAGAGTTAGGGTCACAATTGTTGGAAGAAGGATTAAAAGATAAAAAAGTTAATTTAAAAGATATCAATAAGTTAATTCAAGAAAAAAGTGAATCAAAATTTAAAGACCAAATGCATTGGTCACAAAAGGTAAGCAATGTAAAAGCTGATACTATTGCAGTTGGCATTCATAACAAAGGTGTAAAAATTGACAATACAGATTTTAGGATTAATTAAATGATAACAATATTAGAAAACGCAAAAAATAGATTAGCAGAATTAAAAGAAAAACATAGTAAGAACTATGTTAGACTATCTGTAAAGGGTGGTGGTTGTGCTGGTTTTGGTTATGACTGGTCATTTGAAGACACAGCAAAAGATGATGATTTAGTTGTTGATGATACGTTGTTAGTAGATAAAAGTTTTGAATTGTATTTACTAGGTATGCAATTGGATTATAAGAACGATATATTTGGTGCAAACTTTGTATTCAACAACCCAAAAGCTAAATCTAGTTGTGGGTGTGGCACATCATTTTCTATTTAAATCCTAATTCTTTTTCAGTAATCAATTTAAATTCCATACTATTATTTACACAATAAGCTTTTGCCGCTGACCATTTTGCTTTATTTTTGATATAGTTAAATGACTCACGCATATAAGATTTAGTTTTTAATTTAGGTTTTTTAGGTTTGACACATTGTCTTGATGGTTTAATTTCAATCATATACTTTTTATTTTTAGTTGTCTTGATAACAAAGTCTGGAAAGTATCTATGGAATTTCTTATCTAATGGATTATAGTATCTGATAGGCAATTCTTCACTTGCCCAAACTAATATGTCAGGATTTAGGTCGCAATAACGCATAAACCTACGCTCTAATAGTGACCTATACACTATCATATTTGGGTTGCCTACATATTTTCTAGGGTATGTTGGTCTGTATATTCCTTTGTAACTCTTCTTCATAAACTACCTATAAATCATATAAATATAATAGTATTTATAACAAGGATCAAAATGGGACACGTATCAGGACATAAAAGAAGTATAAGACTAGGCACTTACTTAAAAAATGCAGTAAGCAATGCTAAAAGATTTGTGGTTAATAAGTATGTAGGAAACATAAGTCCCTCAGCTCTTATTAGTAATTTTGGTTCAACAGCTATAAATTCAGTAAATACCGATCCAGTCAATAAATTATTAAAGAAATCACCATTTGAGATTAATCAAGATAGAAGAAGTTTAAAGCATAGAGACCCTTTAGGTTTTAAACATTTACAATATCCAACAGATTTAACTGGTAATGAACACGGTAATTGGATACTATTTTTCCCAATTACATCAAACGTTGGTGATAATCCAGCAGACCATCCAGATTTTAAATTAGCAGAAAGTATGGGAATGCCAAAACCAACTAAATTTGTTGAAGAAGGAGATTTAGAAGAATCTAATATAAATGAAGTTGCTAGTGATGAGATAAGAGAACAATATAAAAAAAGAGGCATTGAATTACCTAGAATGGTTAAAACAAATACTACATTAGCGGGTACTGAATATAATAGTAAAGATATTGTATCAGGTGCAATTGCATTATATATGCCACCAAATATTAAAGTAAGTTATGGTGCAGAATGGGGACCAGAAGATATGGGAATTTCAGGAGATATAGCAAATGCTTTTAATGCTATTCAAACAAGTGATAAAGAAGGTATGGAACTAGTGACTGAAACATTAAGACACGGTACAGGTATAACATTACAAAAAATGAAAGAAGGTCTATCAAATGTAACATCAGGTGCAGGTATGGGTGATTGGGCAAAACTATTAGGTAAAGGTGTAGGATTAGCAATTAACAATCACGCTGAAATGTTTTATGAAGGTCCACAATTTAGAAGTTTTGATTATTCATTTAGATTTTGGCCTAGAAATCCAGATGAAGTAAAAACAATACAAGATATAATTTTAATGTTTAAATGGCATATGCATCCTGAAAGAAATACTAAAGCTTGGCACGCAGGTCGTATGTTTGAATATCCTTCAGAATTTGAAATACATTATTTGCATAGAAGTGGTGTTAATGAAAGTTTAAATAAAATATCAAGATGTGCTTTAACAAAATGTGATATAAGTTATACACCATCTGAATCAAATAATTTTAAAACTTTTGAAGATTTTTCACCAGTTACATATCAAGTTGATTTGGCATTTAAAGAATTAGAATATATGACTAAAGATAAAATTGGACAAGGATTCTAATGTCAAGATATTTTGAACAGTTTCCATTAATGTTATACGATATTAAGGCAAATGGTTATTATAAACTAGTGCCTGATATATTTCGTAGAATTAAAACAAGAGATAAAATAAAAAATAACATAACAATATTAGATGTTTATGATGTTGAAGATGGAGAGAAACCAGAACACGTAGCATATAAAGTATACGGTGATACAAATTATTTTTGGGTTGTGTGTATGATAAACAATATTGAAAATGTTTATTATGATTGGCCGTTGTCAAATATGCAATTTGAAAGTTTTTTAAAAGACAAATACGTTAATGTTGACGCAGTACATCATTATGAAAAGATACAATCAAGTGGACCTCAAATAGGTGATGGACCTGATGATTATTCTCATATGATAGAATGCAATTCAACAGATTCAGGCGCAGGTCCTGTTACCAATTATGAATATGAAAGAAGATTATTAGACAAGAAAAGACAAATTAAAATAGTTAGTCCACAATATCTTGATTTGTTTTTACAAGAATTTAAAACATTGATTAAACAATGATATGGCACAAAATAAAGAAAGACTCACAAAAGCAGGCGACTACAATTTAGACGTTGCCGAAATATTATCCTACAGAATGACAGGTGGTGTGCCTGGTCAACAGCAACCTTATAGGGTAAATATACTACCTATCATTACACAAATAGAAATTAACGAAGGTATTTTTAATAAATCAGTTTTGGGTAGAATACAAGTGTATGATACGCAAGATGTAAGAACGGTATTACCTATTGTTGGTTTAGAAAGATTAAATCTAAAATTTCATACACCTGGTCTTGATGGCATATGTGCTGTTGCTAACGAAGGTCACCCATTTCACATATACAAAATTGACCAAGTTGCACCTGACAGTAAAGCAGTTGCCGCTGGTGGTCAAGTATATGACATTTATTTTTGTTCAAGAGAATCTTATTTTAATCTTATAAGAAAAGTCAGTAAAGCATATGATGGACCTGTTGAATTAGGTGTTGAAGATATATTTAAGAATAGAAATTATCTTAACAGTAAAAAGAATTTATATGTTGAACCTACAAAATATAATACTAAAATGGTTATGCCAAATGTAAGACCATTTCAGGCAATTGATATGTTAGCAAAAAAGGCAGTATCAGGATTATATGAAAATGCAGGATATCTATTCTATGAAACAAAAGACGGATATAATTTTAGAAGTATTGAATCATTATTAGCAGTTGCAGGTAGTGTAGCAAGACCTGCTAAATTTGCATATTACTATCAAATGGGAAGTGTTAGACATCCAGTATTTGGTTCTAAAGATATAGTGGCAGATATGCACGGTGTATATAGTTGGGATTTAAATAGACCATCTGATACATTAAATAATTTGGCAGAAGGTGGTTATGCAAGTAAATTAATTGAACACGATATGTTTTATAAGACAATCAATACAACAGAATATGATTATGCAAAAGATTTTGGCAATCATTTTCATACTGAGCATAAATGGGGTAATAAATCTAATGACAAAACACCATTACCTAAAGCAAAATTTGATGACACATTTAAAACATTATCACAGGCATACGACCAAAAATTAATGGTTAAATCACATACAAGTAATATACACGATACAGCGCCAACTATTAGTGATAAACATACTACACAAAAGGCAATATCACAAAGACAGTTATTATCTGTTGGTCAATTAGAACTTAATGTACCTGGTAATAGTGCCTTACAAGCAGGTGATATTATTACCTTTGATATGCCAATAATGCAACCAACAGGACACAAAAAAGAAATAGTTTCTAGTCCATTTTGGGCAGGCAGATATTTAATATATGAAATGAAACATATTATAGATAGGTCAAAAGACACATACTCTATGATATTAAAATGTTGTAAAGATAATGTAGCAAAAAGTTATGTTGCCGAGTATAACTCTTGGACACACTCAGCACCACGCAGAAAAACTTACAATATTTACGAAACTGATAAAGAAATAATAACAAGAATGGGTACAAATGCTCAAGGTCTAACAACAGGACAACATAAGGCATTTAGAACGTAGTAAAAGGGGATATTATGAGAACTACTGAAAGAATCTTTGAGAATCGCAAAATTTTTGGGTTTGCTAACGCTAGACGTGTATGGCAACCATTACAACTGGCCGTAGTAGAGATTAAGACAGGTTAAACACAGAAACAATGAGAACAATTAGAGAACAACTATCAGAATTGCCTATTGACACCGTGAGCGGAATAGTGTATAACGTAGATGAACTACACACACCACAGCTAGGTCGCCAGTTATACTATGGTAGTCAACCTTACAGTATTCACGAGCAATTTAATGTTGTTCTACAAGGCATATTAGGTATTTTACCTCTTACGCAAGTGGTCGCAAAGGGTACGCAAACGAGGCTGCGTAAAGATATTATTACACGCAGTCCTCACACGAACCTGCGTAAAGGTATTCTAAATAGTATTAAAATGCGTAAGTCGTGTTCTTTAAAAGAAAAACAATATGGGAAAAAATTAAATGACTGACAATAATTTTTTAGGGTTTAATAACTTTATCTGGTTTACTGGCGTTGTTGAAGATAGAATGGATCCATTTGCAGTAGGCCGAGTGCGAGTGCGTTGCGTAGGCATACACACACACGACAAAGAAGTTTTGCCTACTACAGACTTACCTTGGGCGCAAGTTATAATGCCTGTTACAAGTCCTGCGATAAGTGGACTAGGTCAGTCGCCGAGTTTTCTTGTAGAAGGCAGTTGGGTCTTTGGATATTTTAGAGATGGCGCAAACTGTCAAGAGCCTTGCGTAATAGGTTCACTCCCAGGTATGCCAGCAGAAAAGCCAGACGGCACTTTAGGATTTTCTGACCCTAACGCAAAATATCCTATTACAAAAAATGAATCAGATGTAAATAGACTTGCCTATAGTGGTTTCACGCAGTTAGGCCTGGTCGCTAGACAAGATAGTGTTAAGACAGGTATTGCAACGGCCGACTTCAATGCGACTACAAACGCAAGAGGTGGTGAGATAACAGCAAGTGATGGAGATATTTGGAATCAACCTGCGCCGGCCTGGGCCGCTGTTTATCCTTTCAATCACGTCTTTGAAAGTGAGAGTGGACATACAACAGAATTTGATGATACAGAAGGCGCCGAAAGAATTGCCCAATTTCATAGAACAGGCACAGGTTATGAAATAGACGCCGTGGGTAATATTAATATATCAAATGTTTCTAACAAATATGAAATTACAAACGGTCACTCACGTTACGCCATTACAGGCGATAGTGACATTACAGTAGATGGTCGCCATAAGATATTCATTAACAAAACAGGCCAGGCCAACAATCACTATGACATACAGATTGGCCCGAATGCAAACATTAACATACAAGTAGATAAAGGCAATATCAATCTGGTCACCGTTGATGGAGATGTAAATATGAATGTTGGTGGTAATTACAATCTAAAAGTAAAAGGTGATTACTATAGTGATATATGGGGCAGTAAGAACGAAACAATACAAGGCAGTAAAATATCAAATACAACTATGAGCGTATTTCATAGAGGCTCTTCAATTGATTTAAACTAACAATAACATATATATCAAACTCGTAAATAAACCAAACAGAAATCTGAAAAACGAGCTGACAAAAAGGCTATTGTTAAATAACTCTAAAAATTTAAACTATAAATGCAATAACAATCATTAGATATATCGTTATTTAATTTTTCCGCCAAAAAAACCGGCCAGCATAAATATTCTCAAATATGTCTATTACAAAACAATCATACACCGACTTAAAAGAGTATTGGGACTTTCAACGTAAGATAGAATACAATAAAGAAAAATTACGTGATTTAACTAAAGAAATGCAAGGCCGAGTTTATAATCAATTCGGTATGTTAGATGAGAAAGAGTTATTTGATAGTCTTTGGTGTAAACTTCCTCAAGACGCATACGAAAATCCGCCATCTACATATATACCAGAAAACGAATCTTACAGATTTGAATGGGAAGGCGAACCTAATAAACAGAAACAATTACCCTTACATAAAAAAGGACGACCTGTTGTTTTACGTGCTAGAAAGAAAATAGAAGATATACTACCCTTTGGTGACAATGATGTTATTAAGCATCCTGATGATAAATGATAAGTGTATATGTCTTATTAATTGTATTTGTAGTAATGGCGATTATTCTTGGAAACTTGTAAATTATATATAACTGTGTAGTGTCCGCAAGAATGCTTAGAGTACCTAAAGACCAACGACTCGGCGAATTTCAATAACGAGTTCCTTTTACATATTTACTATTCCACAAATAGATATAATGACCTCTACGTGTATATCGTATGGTTAAAGGTTTCCATCTATCGTGTAGTCTTAATGTTTTAATGTAAGCAATACAATACTCTGGTTCCCAATCTTCTATTCTTACTCTATATGGTGATTTACTATATAAGGCCTTTTGACAATAGACGATAAAGTCTACGTCTGAAAATACGTGACTAGTTTGGCTGGATGATATGATGATTTTGTTTTTAGATGGTACGTCTGTAATAAGCACTTTAACCTTCTAAATTTATATTTATAATACTACGGATTTGGCCTGGTGTCAAGTCTAAAAATTTTGCGAATCTTCTGAATGTCTTAAAGTTTGGGCGTGGCGCAGACTTGACTTTTGCTCTTATAAATAGTATTATAGTAAAAACGGAGAATTAAATTATGGATAGAAGAGAAGCCTTTGCTCAAATGATAGCACAATCAGAAGATAGTGGTATATACGGCGCCACTTACGATTTCAACGCAAGTCCCAAAGAATCAAAAAAAGTAAAAGAATCAGAAGAACCCTTTAAAGAGTATTGTGAAAGAAAATACGAAGGTAAAGGACACTACACTAGAAGAATGCCTAGTCTTACAAATAAACCACCAAAAGAAAAAGTTATTAATTTAAATAAGTATGAACGATATTGGGAAAATTCAACTCCCACAGGTCACGTTATTACAATCTATTCGCAAGACAATACTTTATTAACAATTAATTGTAATTGGCCAAAAGATTATTATCCACGTTTACACAACATAGACAAGGAGAGATATGGTAAAAGAAGCACACAAAGACTTAAAAAGAAAAGTAAATCTACAAGAAGAGGTAAGAAGAAACGATAGAAGTTTTACAAGTTGGAAAGAATTGAAAGACTTAAAAAAGATTAAATTAGCATTGAAAGATAAATTATTAAAAAGTAAAAATAATGAAAGAAGCGACAAAACGATTTCTAAAGTATAGACCAAACGCAAAGTACGTAGAAAAAGTAGACCATAGACCGAATACAGATTACAAACAAAGAGAATGCATTTCTATGACGATTATGGAAGCAAAAAACTTTGGAAGTGAATTTATATCAGGTTGGTTAGTTGATGATTATAGAACAGACATAGAGGCAACACCTATTATTCATCATTGTTGGAATATAGAAAAAAACGGCACACATTACGATACGATACCAGTCATAGAAAAAAAGTATGATTACGTTTCTGATCCAGATGTAAATAAACCTTATAAGTATAAGGACAGATTTTATTGGTCGCCTGTGATATACTTAAATGATGAATTAAAAATAATTATACCAAATGGCAAACAAGCAACTATTACAGAAGAAGAACACAAAAGATTTATTAATGAACATCAATAAAAACTTAAATAAAGAATATCCTAAATTCTTAAAATCAATTCCCAAATTAAGTAATAAGGATATAATGAAACATAAATTAATGAAACTATTAGAGGAGCTAAAACAATGTATGATGAAATGAACGGAGTACAAGTGTTATGGCATTTATTAACAAATTGGGAAGAAGGTAAAGGACTTTGGTTTATAATTGCAATTGCTATGATAGCAGTTGCTCTATCTTTAATATCAGATAGATATGAAGAATATAAAGTTAAACCAGAAGATTATCAAAATCATTATTAAGGAGTAAAATGAAAAGATATTTATATTTAACATTAGGATGGTTATGTGTTGGTTTGGCATACATTGGTGTAGTAACACCTGGTATACCTTTCAGCATATTTTTAGTAATTGCCGCTTGGGCATTTGCTAAATCATCTAAAAAATGGCACGATTGGTTATACAATCACAAATACTTTGGTCCGTTTCTAACAGGTTGGACTAAACATAAAGTATTTCCACAATATGCAAAGTACTCAATGTTAATTGTTATGGCAAGTTCACTTGCAATACTTTGGCATAGTACACATAATTTAAATGCATTATTATGGTCAGGTGGATTTATGTTTCTATGTGCTGTATGGGCGTGGAGATATCCTGCAACAAAAGAAATTGCAGACGCAAGAAAGGCCGCAGGTAAAAGGGTAGCTTGGTTATGATAGAAAATAAAGAAACAAATTTTTCAAGTCAAGTTGAAGACATAGATGTAATGAAAGGTGGTAATTTAAATTTTGGTCCTTATGTTGCACACTATAAAATTCATCAACATTTATTAGAAGGACTTTTACAAAGAGGTGATAAGAGTAAACCTGGTTCAGGTAATCATAACTTGGCAGGTATAATAGAAGACCAAAGAGGTTATACGCAAGAAGATAAGAAATGGTTTATAGACCATTTCCAACCTTACGTAACTGACTATGTTGAATCTTCAGTAAAATATTCTGGTCAACAAGTTGATTATAGTAAACCAGTTCCATCATTTTCAACTAAATTTACATTAATAGATTTATGGATTAATTATATGAAAGAGAACGAACAAAATCCAGAACACTCTCACGGTGGTATGTTATCTTGGGTTATATTTTTAAAAGTTCCTGATTTAGAAGAAGAACGAAGAAATTATAAAGGTAAGAGTTATGGACCAGGTGGTGTTACGTTTCATTATGGTGAAACATCTAATCCAACTTGGGCACAACACTCATATGGTTATATGCCTGAAGTTGGTGGTATGTGGATATTTCCTGCACAATTAAGACACCAAGTAACTTCTTTTAAAACTCCAGGTGTAAGAGTAAGTGTATCAGGTAATTTATTTTTTAATCATCCTAATGATACATCAAAGACACTTGAAGAAGAAAACTTACAAAAACAAAATATGGACTTTGCAAGTAGAGTCGCTCAAAATATAAAATGAGGTTAATACAACCTATATTTGCTAGTTATTCTACAAGAGATACTGGATTAGGTGAAGACAATAAAATCTTTAATGCGTGGAAAGAAATTAATGAACGTGTTAAGAAAGATATTGATTTAGGAGTAAAAGAATTTCTTTTATTCTATGTTCCTGAATTTAAGTTAGGTGAAAAATCTGATACACATAGAGGTGATGAACATATTGATTCACATAAGTTTGACCAAGTATGTGTAACTGCCGCTAGTCTTTCAAGAGATATACAACCACATTGTAGATTAATTGTAGATGTTTGTTTATGTTCTTATACACAGGACGGACATTGTTGTATAATAGGCGACCAAGAAAAAACAGATAAATTATTATTAGACCAAGCAAAATCAATTTATACAGCGTCTGGTGCTACAATAGCGCCAAGTGATTGTCAAGACAATACAGTTAAAAATATTAAATCAGTAAAAGATGGTAATATAGATGTTATGAGTTATAGTACCAAATTTCGTTCAACATTTTATAGAAGTTGGCGAAATGCAATGAAAATATCAAAAGGTATTCATAGACCTTATCAATTAGATGTATCAGATAAAGCAGGTGCAATTAATCGTTCTATAAAATATTCAAAAGATGGTGCAGATGAATTAATGTTAAAACCAGGTATTACTAGTTTAGATTTAATTCAAGGCATAAAGAAAGCAACTGGCAAACCTGTTGGTGTATATCAAACATCAGGAGAATGGTTAGGTATAGGTGCTCCTGGTAGTTTAGAAGAAACATATCATATATTCAAAAGAGCAGGTGCAGACTATATGATAACTTATGGGGCAAGACGTTTAGCAAGACATCATAGACAGTAATACTCATAAATAGTAGTATTATGAGTAAACACTACCAAACGGTAGAGGACCTAGATATTAATTTAGAGGAGCTAATAGCGTGTTATGAACAGTTTAAAGAATCAAAAGGTTTTTCTACAGACAATCCTGATAATATAGACTTCAATGCTATATGTATCAACCGTAAACCTGGAGACCCCAAATCAATCTCTGGTGGTAATATCCGTGGAATCTATTGGACCTATCCTGACAATACAGGTAAAGAAGAACAAAGACTTGAAGAAGTCAACGAAGAAGAATACACTCAAATTTGTCCAGAATTTAAAAACACGTATATTGAAACTCTTTACGATTATTTAACATTAAGATTTAAGTTAGGTCGTGTTCGTTTTCTAATGAAACCACCTAGAAGTTGTTTAAGTTGGCACCGTGATCCCGAAAAGAGATTACATATCCCAATGATAACAAATGGTGGTAGTAGAATGGTTATTGAAGATGAGAGTTTTCATATGCCAGCCAATGGAAATGCTTATATTACTGATAATACGAAATATCACAACTTTTTTAATGGTGGTGAGACTCAAAGAGTTCACCTAGTTGCAACTTTATTAGATTCTAGTGATTCAACTACTGATTAGTCTTGTTCAGAATACAACGTTTGCGAGTATAGAGCTAAAATAAACATAGCAATTCCTAACAATGACAAAGTACCACACAAAAACCAATTATCGTTCATAGGAATTCCTTTATAACCACCGTCAATTGCACCGACAGCGCCGATTAGACAGAAAGTTCCTCCTATTGATAGAATAATAGTTAAATATTCAAGTATTTTTTTCATAATGTTTCCTTTTTTCAACTTATACGTTAACTATATACTAAAAATAGAAAAAAGTCAAGGGAAAAATTCAAAAAAATGAGAAAAATTAAGGTTTTTTTAGTTGTTTGTTCGCTTTTTGTTCTCGTTTCTTGCGGAAACGTGCATAATTGCAAATTTTCTTACGATTTTGAAAAGTTTCCGAATCGGGAAGCCCTTTTCACTTGTAATTTTTAGTATAAATATATCACTATGACTTATTGCAACAATTGTGGTAGGGAATCCCATTGTGGAGAACCGAAATTTGAAATGATGGAAGCTAGGAAAATAGAAATCTGTAGATATTGCAGATGTGATGATAAAAAATGTAAAAGAAAGTTGAGCAAACAGAATGGCAAAAGAAAGAAAATTTAAGTTTACTGATAATAAAGAAATTAATGAAGAAGTAACTGCTATGAGTTGGAAAAAGGCAGTTAAATCTTTTCAAAATAAAGTAAAAACACCCTTAATCTTTATTGAATGGATAAGTAAAAAAGGTGTTGAAATGACAAAGTGGCAAAAACTACCAATTGGTAGAAAAGACAAGTTAGGAAGATAGAATATGTCAAAATTAGAAACACTAGTTGAAGAGTTAGGTAAATTAACAGTAGTTGAAGCGGGTGAATTAGCAAAAAAATTAGAGAAAACTTGGGGTATAGATTTAGCGGCTATACAAGGAAGTGCTCCTGCACCTGTACAAGAAAAAGAAGACTCTTTATTCAAAGTTACGTTAACAGGATTTGACGCAGGTAAGAAAATAGGTGTTATTAAGGCAGTTAGAGCATTTAAAGATATGGGATTACTTGAAGCAAAGAATTTTGTTGAAGGCGTTCCTTCTGTAATTGCAGAAGACCAACAAAAAGAAGAAGCAGATAAGATTAAAAAAGATATAGAAACAGCTGGAGGAAAAATAGAGGTAAAATGATAGAACCAATAGACACAAAAAAAGTAAAAGAATGGTTTACTAAAAGTTCAGTACCAAATTGGGCTATAGTAGTTATCGTAGTTATTTGGATAATTGCATAATGCCAAAACTTTGTAGAGATTACGATTTAGGAGCAACTGGTCACGGTTGTGATCCTGTAATAGGTGTACAAGCAACACAATTTAAAGTTAGAGCAAACAATAAACCTGTTGCTAGAAAAGGTGATCCTACAAGACCACATACCATACCATCACTAATACCACCGTGCATTCCACATATGGGTAAAGTTAATATGGGATCCAAGAAGAATGTTAGAGTTATGGGAAAATTAGTTGCAAGAGTAACAGATTCTTATGATATGGGAGAAATGATTGAGGGTTCTCCTACAGTAAGAGCGGGATAACTGTTATAAATATTACAGTTATGGCACAAAACAACCAAGCATTTTTAGGCGATTATACTCCAGAAGTTAAAAGTTCTAGTAAAAGGCAATCTAGGAAGTTTAGAGATATAGATTTAAACTTTGATAGACATCCAGTTACTAATGATATTAATGTGGTTGAAGACGCAATAGCAATAAAAAGGTCTGTTAAAAACTTAATACAAACAAATTTCTATGAAAGACCTTTCCATCCAGAATTAGGATGTGGTATAAGAGAATTATTGTTTGAAAATTACTCACCAGTAATTTCAGTATATATCAAAAGAAAAATAGAAGAAGTTTTAAAAAATCACGAACCTAGAATAGATTTAACAGGTATTGTTATAAATGGAGATGATTTTGAAGGTGGAGAGGCTAGTGAAATAGTGGACGCTGGTAGATTAGCTTCTAATGATATAGACGGCAATAGATTACGTATAGATGTTTATTTTAATATCATAGGTACACCAAGTCCACAAACAGTTTCAATGAGTTTACAAAGGTTAAGATAAAATGGCACAACATAAATTAGAAGTATCAGAATTAGATTTTGATAAAATAAAAGTTAATCTAAAAACTTTCTTACAAAGTCAAACACAATTTCAAGATTATGATTTTGATGGTGCTGGTTTATCTATTTTATTAGATGTATTATCTTACAATACCCATTACTTGTCATACATTGCTAATATGTCAACTAATGAAATGTATTTGGATAGTGCTGATATTAGAAAAAATATTGTTTCATTAGCAAAGATGTTAGGATATACTCCTACATCTCCTAGAACACCAAGAGCAGTTATTGATGTTGTTGTTAACAACGCAACAGGTTCATCCGTAACTATGCAGAAGGGAACAGTTTTCACAACTACAGTTGATAAAACAGATTATCAATATGTAACTAATGCAGATACAACAATTTCACCAGTAAATGGAATTTATAAATTTGAAGATGTAACTGTTTATGAAGGAACATTGGTTACATTTAAATATACTAATGATGTAAATGATAAAGACCAAAAATTTGTTATACCTAGTTCTTTTGCAGATACTTCAACTTTAAAAGTTACCGTTCAAAATAGTTCTACAGATACAACACAATCAGTTTATTCTTTAGCAGGTGGTTATAATAGTGTATCAAGTGATTCAAAAGTTTATTTTATACAAGAAGGTCAAGATGGTCAATACGAAATTTATTTTGGCGATGGTATTGTAGGTACTAAATTAGAAGACGGTAATATTGTTATATTAGAATACATTGTAACTAATACTTCAAGTTCAAATGGTGCTTCAAAATTTTCATTATCAGGAAACATTGGTGGATTTACAAATGTAACTATAACAACTGATTCTAATTCTCAAGGTGGTGCAATTGCAGAAACAAATCAATCAATAAAATTTAATGCACCTTTACAATATGCAGCTCAAGATAGAGCAGTTACAGCAACTGATTATGAAACTTTAGTTAAATCAATTTATCCAAATGCAAATTCAGTAAGTGCGTGGGGTGGTGAAGATGATGAAACTCCACAATACGGTGTTGTAAATATTTCAATTAAAGCAAAATCAGGAACAGTATTATCAGATACATCAAAAGCAGATATTGTAACTCAATTAAAACCATATAACGTTGCTTCAGTAAGACCAGTTATAAAAGATCCAGAAACAACTTCTGTATTAATTGTTTCAAATGTTAAGTATGACGCAAAGGCAACAGCAAAAACTGCTGCTACTTTGAAAGCAGATATTATTGATAAGTTAACAACTTATAATGCTTCTACTTTACAAAAGTTTGACGCAGTATTCAGATATTCAAAAGTTACAGGTTTGATTGATAGTGCTGATGATAGTATTTTATCAAACATTACAACTGTTAAAATTAGAAAAGATTTCCAACCATTAATTAGTACATCAGCAAAATATAATATCTATTTTAGAAATGCATTATATAATCCACACTCTGGACATATGGCAAGTACAGGTGGAATATTAAGTTCATCAGGATTTAAAATAGAAGGTAATGCTAACGAATGCTTTTTTGATGATGATGGCGCAGGAAATGTAAGATTATATTATATGTCAAGTGGTGTAAAAAATTATTTAAATTCAACACAAGGTACAATTAATTATTCAACAGGTGCAATAACACTTAATTCAATGAACATTGCTAGTATATCAAATATAGATGGTGTAGCTTCAACAGTAATAAGATTAACTGTAGTACCAAGTTCTAATGATGTTGTTCCAGTTAGAGACCAAATTGTTGAAATGGATATTGCAAATTCAAATATAACAGTTACAGCTGATAGTTTTGTAGGAGGAAGTGCTGAGGCAGGTGTAGGATACACAACTACTTCCAGTTACTAATGAATAATGGCAAAGTTTAATGATAAGATTTCAACAATACTTTCGGGACAACTACCTGAATTTATAGTTAGTGAACATCCAAAGTTTGCAGAATTTCTTAAAGTCTATTACCAATTACTAGAGTCCGCTGAGTTATCAGTAACTTCTGTTAAATCAACAGAAGGTATCTTACTAGAAACAGAAACAAATCAAGCAAATAATTTAGTACTAAACGCAAGTGCTTTAGGTAGTGCAAGAACATCACTAGACGCAGGCGATAAAATTATTTTTGAAACTTATTCTGGTACTGAATATGGAAAATTTGAAAGAGGTGAAACAGTTACAGGACAAACTTCTAATGCAACTGCTGTTTTATTAGCAGAAGATTTAGATAATGGACGTTTATTCATAAGTGCAAACAGTTCATTTATAACTGGTGAAATAGTTGTAGGTGCTACCACAAATGCATATGCAACAATAGATAATTATAAACCTAATCCTGTAAATAATATTGCTGACCTAGTTAACTTTAGAGACCCAGACGGAGTAATTAGTAATTTCTTATCAAATTTTAGAGATGAATTTCTTGCAACACTACCAGATAAATTAGCAAACAATGTTAATAAAAGAAGTCTTATAAAAAATATTAAATCTCTTTATCGTTCTAAAGGAACAAATAGAGGTCACGAAATATTTTTTAGAGTATTATTTAATGAAGAATCACAAACATTTTATCCTAGAGAACAATTATTAAGAGTATCAGATGGTAAGTATGATACATTAAAAGTTTTAAGAGCAATTGGTGATAGTGGCGATACAGCACAATTAGTAGGAAGAACAATATCAGGTTCAACTAGTAATGCCTATGCAATTATTGAAAATGTTAATAAGTATCAAGTAGGTGCAGATACAGTTACAGAATTTATTTTAAATAATGATTCTATTCAAGGCATATTTCAAATTGGTGAACAAATAGTAGGAACTGCTTCAGATGAAGACAATTTTTATATTAGAGCAACTGTAACAGGAATACCAGGAACAAAAATAATTTCAAATGATGGAACATTAAATGAAACTGATGATACAATTAAAGTTGTTGCAGGTGGTATAGGTGCTATATTTAATATTGATGAAATCGGTTCAGGTGCATTAACAGAAATTGTAATTACAAATAAAGGCGCAAACTATTCAGTTGGAGATGAATTAGTATTTGATAATAGTGGAACAAATGGAAAAGACGCCGCTGGATTTATAAGAGTTATTAATGGTGGTATTGCCGCTGAAGATTCTGACCAAATAGTTTTAGAAGATGGTACTAATGCAGGTGACCAATATTTTGGTAATAGTATTATGCAAGAGAAAGATACAGGCAATGGAACAATTGAAAAAATATTTTTAACTTATGGTGGTACAGGATATACTTCTTTACCTACCGTATCTATAACAACATCAACTGGTTCAACTGGAACTGTAAATGCGTGGGGTGATGAGATTGGAAGAATTACTAAATTAAAAACAGTTGAATTAGGAAAAAAATATCAAGACGCTCCAAGTCCTCCAACATTAGCATTTTATAATAGTGCTATATTATCAGGTGCAACAGGAAACTTTACAATAGGTTCATCTTGTACAACATCTAGTGGACAAGGAACAATTACTGGTTATAATTCTAATACAAATGTATTAAGAATAAAAGATATTACAGGTACATTTACAGAAGGTCAAGTATTATCAGCAGATTCAGGTGGTACAGGAACTATTGCAAAAAATGATCCTGCAACAGCAACAGTTAATGTAGTTTCAGTTGCAGATACAGATGGACAGTTTATTAATGAAGATGGTAAACTTTCTGAAACTACAATGAAGATACAAGATAGTAAATACTTTCAAGATTTTTCTTATGTATTGAAAGTTGCTAGTTCTATTGCAGTATGGCGGGATGCATTTAAAAAGACAATGCATACAGCAGGATTTTATTTTACAGGTCAAGTAGATATTACAAATAGAGTAGACGCAAGAGGATCATTACCTATGGTTGGTGCTGTTTCTGGTAGAAGTGAAGTTGAAATACCATTAATTGCAATTCTTAATACTTTATTCTCGGTTATATTTGGTAGAAGATTAGGAACAATAGATGATGGAACATCTTTAAGAGCAAATGCTCTTGAATCAGGAACAATTGATATGGACCCACAAACAAGTGAACATTTTGCTCCTAATCAAAGAGATATAACTTTAAGTAGAGCTGGAATAGATTATACTTATTTAAGTAGAAAAAGGTCATCAATAGGTGGTCAAGTTGTTAAAGCTGGTCACATATATGGTGGACCACGTTGGGGAACACTTAACAAATACGCAACTACTATATTTGCAAATGATCCAGGATATACATTTAAAACATTAAATGAATTAAAAGTATTTGGTACAAGGACTAGTTTAGACGGACAAAGTGGAATATTCTTAATGTCTTCTGACCCTAATGGTAAGGGTGTTAAGATGGCAACTGCTTTTCCTTCAGTAATTACATTTAACCAAAATGACTTTAGTAATACAGTTGTTACTTGGTCTGATACTATGCCATTATTTGATGATACAACACCGTAAAACATTATAAATAGTAAAGTAATTTAAAGGAAGAAATGGCTAAACAATCAATATTTTTAGGAACAGTCGCCAATGACGGAACAGGTACTAACCTGCGTGGTGGTGGTAGTATCATAAATCAAAATTTTGATGAAATATATACTAATTTAGGGGATGGTAGTAATCTACAAGGATTTATTACTATTGAAGATACTAGTTCTACAACGGATCAAGTAAATCTTGGTCAAAAAATACAGTTTATTGGTGCAAATGGTATTACAACAACCGTTGGTAGTAATGAAGTTCAAATAGCAATAGACGGTACAGTTCTTACAGAAACATCAACAGATACACTAACAAATAAAAACATTGCTTTAGGTACTAATATAATTTCAGGAACATTATCAGATTTTAATACAGCAGTTTCAGACGCTAATTTAGTTTCAATTGCTGGAACAGAAACCCTTACAAACAAGACATTAACAAGTCCAGTTATTAACACACCAACAGGTGATGTTGCAACTAAAGACGGAACACAAACCCTTACAAATAAAACTTTAACAAGTCCAGTTATTAACACACCAACAGGTGATGTTGCAACTATAACTGGAACTCAAATTCTTTCTAATAAAACAATAGATACTGGATCAAACTCAATTACAGGTACGTTATTTACTTTTGCTGATGATACATCATCAACTAATACTATAGTACAAGGAGATACTTTAAAATTTTCTGGTGGTACTGGTATACAAACAACTTTAAGTGGAGATTTAATTGAAATTAAAGCTTCAGGAATTACAACTACAGAAATAGACGCTAATGCTGGAATTGTAAATACACAATTAGCAAACAATTCAGTTACTATTGGTTATACAGCAATTGAATTAGGAACAAGTGCAACGCAAGTAAGTGGATTATCAATAACTGGTTCTGCTTACATAACAATTAACGGACAAGGATCAGCAATAAGATTTAATCATCCTAACCTTGCTAGTTTTCCTACAGCTGCAACTTATTCAGGTACACCTGCTTTAGATGAAGCAACACTTAAACCTTATATCGCAACAGCGTCAGGTTGGGTAAATTTATTAACAGAAAATGATCCTGTTGAAAGACACTCAAATGTTAATACAACAGGAATTTCAGATGGACAAGGACTTGTTTGGAATGCTTCAACAACAAGATTTGAAGCAGGTTCACTTGGTGGAACAATTGGTAGATACGAAGACGCTTCAGCAAGATTTGCAGTAACTTATAATAGTTCAACTTCATATAGATTTACTTCACACTATGGAACAACTGATAATCCAACACTTTATATAAAACAAGGTACAACTTTTGCTTTTGATTTATCTGCTTTAGCAGGATCACATCCTTTTGCTATACAAACTTCAAGTGGTGCTTACAATTCAGCAAATAGAATTGAAACAGGATTAACACACGTTGCTACAGATGGAACAGTTACAACAGGATTAAATGCTCAAGGTAAAACAAGTGGTGTATTATACTTTGATGTACCAATAAACCAATCTGGACCTATATATTACGTATGTACTGCTCATTCAAGTATGGCAGGTACAATAGAAGTTAATACAAAAGGATCAGGAAAAGTTTTACAACAAGTTAATACTCAAACAGGTGCTGTTAATTCAGGAACAACAATATTTCCAGAAGACGACACAATTCCTCAAAATACTGAAGGAGATGAGTATATGACTTTAGCAATAACTCCTAAATCTGCTACAAGTACATTAATGATTGAAGCACATATATTCTATTCACAATCAGCAGGTACTAGAGGTGGTGCAGGATTATTTAAAGATTCAGACGCAGACGCATTATCATTTACATCTAATTTTATAAAAGACGCAACCAGTATGGGTAATATGCAAGTGTTTTATTCAGAAACAACAGGTAATACTACTGCTAGAACATATAAGATAAGATGTGGTAATATACAAAATGCAGGTACTTTTACCTTTAACGGTCAAGCAGGTTCAAGAAAGTTTGGTGGAACAGTTTTAAGTACAATTAGAATTTTGGAAATAGAAGCGTAGAATAACTTGTATAAATATAGATAAAGGAAAATAAATGCCAGCGATTATAACAAATAAATTCAGAATACATAACTCGGAACAGTTCCAAGAAGCGTTTTCTGAAGCTTCAGGAAATACTTTCTATTTAGGAATAGGAAGACCTCAAGGATTTACTACTTCAACAAGAGGAGATGGTAGAACAAATAATGAGGGTACAGACTTATTACCTGTGACTCCTGCAGACAATGAAAACACACAAAATTTTATATTTGATAGTATGTTGGCTTGTAAAAAAATTGCAAGTACAAATGCTGGATTTGTAATTCCTAGAAGAAATTGGGTAACTTCTACTGTATATGATTATTACAGACACGATTTAGGAGAATATGTAACTGGTGGAACAACAGCACAAACTTCAACAAGTGGCGCTGCTACTTTATATGACGCAACTTTCTATGTTTTAACTACAGCAAGAAACGTATATAAATGTTTAGATAATAATAACGGTGCAGTTTCAACTGTAGAACCTACAGGAACATCAACAACAATATTAACAACTGCTGACGGATACAAGTGGAAATATATGTACACTTTAACTGCCGCTCAACAAGCAGATTTCTTATCTGTAGATTTTATGGCAGTTGCTACAAACGCAACAGTAAGTGCTGCCGCTGTAGATGGTGCAATTAACATAGTTAAAATTAAAACAGCAGGTTCTGCTGGTACAGACGGAACACACGCAGGTGTTCCAATACGAGGAGATGGATCAGGTGGTATATGTTCAGTAACTATAACTTCAGGTGCAGTTACAGGTGTAACCGTAACTACTCCAGGAACAAATTATACTTTTGCGTATATTAAACTTACAGATATAAATTCTGCTGGTGGTGGTTCATTAATTAGTACAGAATTAGATGTAATGATTGAACCAAAAGGTGGACACGGATTTAATGCAGTACAAGAGTTAGGTGGATTTTTTGTTATGTTAAATACAAGTTTAGAAGGAACTGAATCAGCAAATTCAGGTGACGTAACTGTTGCAAACGATTTTAGACAAGTTAGTTTGATAAGAGACCCAAAAGCAAGTGGAGTTGCCGCTACTTCTAATACTTTAAGAGCAACAAAAGCAGTTGTTGGTTCTGGAAATACAGGAACATTTTCTGTTGATGAAAAAATTACACAAGCAAGCACAGGTGCAGTTGGAAAAGTTGTAGAGTGGGATCCATCAAATAAAATATTATATTATATTCAAACAAGACACAATGATGAGGGAGTAGATAGCAACGGTAATCAAACAGCGTTTAGTGGTACAAATATTATCACAGGTGCAGATACATCAGCGACTTTAACACCTGATACAACAACAGGTACAGTTAATAGCCAAACATTTGTAAGTGGATATTCTAGTTCAGAAATAGACCACGGTTCTGGTGAAATAGTTTATGTAGAAAATAGAGCACCAATAACAAGAGCTGCGGATCAGACCGAGAATATCAAACTGATTATAGAATTTTAGGAGAGATAAATGCCAAGTCCAACAGATTTTAATTTATCGCCCTATTATGATGACTTTAATGAAAGTAAAAAATTTCATAGAGTTTTATTCAGACCAGCATTTGCTGTACAGGCGAGAGAATTAACACAAGCACAAACTCAAATACAAAATCAAGTAGAGAGAGTATCAGACCATCTATTTGAAAAAGGTGCTATGGTTATACCTGGAGAAATAGGGTATGACTTAAATTACCATTCAGTAAAACTTTCAGCAAAATCAAACGCAACATTATCAGATTATAATGGATTAGAAATAACAGGTGCAACTTCAGGCATTGTTGCAAAAGTTGTAGGTGTTGCAGTTGCAGATGGTACTGATCCAGATACTTTATTTGTAAAATATACAAAAACAGGAACAGATAATACTGCTACACAATTCACAGCTACAGAAACTTTAGATTGTACAATTAATAGTTTAGCTGCTACAGCAACTGTTGATTCAGTTCATACAGGTTGCGCTGCCGAAGTTCAAAAAGGTGTTTATTACATTAATGGATATCACGTTGAAGTTTCACAACAAACAGTAATACTTGACAAATATACAAACACACCTTCATATAGAGTTGGTTTATTAGTTACAGAATCTTTTGTAACTCCAAATGAAGACGCAAGTTTAAATGATAATGCTCAAGGATCATCAAATCAAAATGCTCCAGGTGCTCATAGATTTAAAATTCTTTTAACATTAACTAAATTATCTTTAGCTTCAACAGCAGACGCAAACTTTGTAGAGTTGTTAAGATTAAAAAAAGGTATAATTCAAAATCAAGTTAGAACAACAGAATACGCTGTAATAGAAGATACTTTTGCTCGTAGAACATATGATGAATCTGGTGATTATGCATTAAGAGATTTTGATTTAGATTTAAGAGAACATTTACTATCAGGAGATAATAGAGGTATTTACGCTTCAGTTGATGGTGGAAACGCAGATAAAATTGCCGCTGGTATGGGACCAGGTAAGGCGTATGTTCGTGGTTATGAATTAGAAACAATAGGTACAACTTTTATTGATATTGATAAGACAAGAGATTTTGAAACAGAAAATAATTTTAAAACAAGATTTAATCTAGGTAATTACTTTAACGTAAATAACGTTTATGGTTCGCCAGATGTTGGTTTCGTTTCAGGTGATTCAGAATCATTTAAAAATGTAACCTTATTTGATACAGCAACTGCTGCTAGAGGTACTCCTAATGTTGGTGCTGACTCAAGTATTAATTCAATAGGAAGAGCAAAATCAAGAGGGATGGAATATTCTTCTGGTACTGCTACAAATAATGTATTTTCAAGAAATACTTTAACAAGTGCTGTTTATAAACATTATCTATTTGATATAGAAATGTTTACTCATTTAAATATTTTAGAAGCAACATCATTTACTACTGGAGAAAAAATAACAGGTAGTACTTCAGGTGCTACTGCTACACTTCAAGGAATTTCTACAGCAGAAACAGTTACTATTAATAATATAACTCAAGCAAATCCTGGTGAAGTTCAAATTGCTAGCACACACGAATTACAAGACGGACAACAAATTACTATTGCAGGTGTAACTGGTTTAGCAATTGATTCAGTTGTAACTGCTGGTGGAACATTTACAGTTAGAGATAGAGATAGTGCAAATTGGAAATTATATCAAGCAGATGGAACAACTCCTGCTAATGTAACCACTCCAGGTTCAGGTGGTACGGCAACTCACGGAGTTGTAGTACTTTCAAATGTACAAGGTGACTTTGTTGCAGGTGAAACAATCACAGGTGGAACATCAGGTAATACAGCAACTGTACAAGCAAATACAATAGGAAGAAAAGGCGTAAGAAATTTTGGACCAAGTGATGTTAAACAAATTGCAATGGCAGGTTCTCCTACCTATACTTCAGATGTAAAAACAACAGATGTAACTTTAACTGGAACAGTATCTAATACTAGTGGTCAATATTCATTTACAGGATTTGGTACAAGATTTACAGATGAATTAAAAATTGGCGATAAAATTACAGTTACAACAGATAATAATTTACAAGAAACAAAAATTGTAAGTTATATTGTTAGTGATACACTTATGTTCACAACAGACGCTTCTGGTGCAAGTATGACTAAATCATCTATCACTAGAGGACGTGGTACAATAAATGACGCAAACAAAAATATTTCTATATTTGAAATGCCAAATGAAACTGTTAAGACTTTAAAAACGCAAGTTAATTCAGGAATTACAGATACAAACTTTAAAATACGAAGAGCATTTACATCAACATTAGGATCAAATGGTGACGCAACTATAACAGCAGGAACAAATGAAACATTTAGTGGATTAGTAGAAAAAGATTTTACTGTTTCTATTATGACAATGGGTGCAGGTGCAGGAGGTGAAGTTGGTGCCGTATTAAGTTTAACTGGTACTAACCATTTAGCAGGTGATATATTTACATTAGGTGGTTCTCCAACTGGTAAAACTTTAACATTAAATTTTGGTACTGACTATGCAGGTCATAAAGTAAAAATTTTAGCAACAGTTAATAGAGGAGTTGCAGGTTCTAAATCTAAAACTTTAAATTCTTCTCAAACAGTACAAATTTCTACACAAGCAATTATTGAATCTGGTATATGTGGATTAGGTAGAGCAGATGTTTATGCTGTAGCTAGTGTTCATATGGCTGCTGACTTTACTACAAATGCAACGACAAGTGATACAGATATTACAAATAGATTTAATGTAGATTCAGGACAAAGAGATAACTTCTATGATATTGGAAGAATTAAATTAAAAAATGGTGCATTAACACCTACAGGAAGATTACTAGTTACGTTTAGTTATTTCTCACACGGTTCAGGAGATTACTTTGATGTAGACTCTTATTCAGGTGTTGTAGATTACGCAGACATACCAAGTTATTCTTCTGATACAACAGGAAAGAAATTTGAATTAAGAGATTGTTTAGATTTCAGACCTAGAGTAGATGACGCTTCAACAATAGATAGTGGCGCTCAAGACCGTTCTTATGATGGTACAGGTGCTTCTACAGTTGATATAATTAAATTTGGAACAGATATTACTTCTGACTTTGAATATTACTTACCAAGAATAGATAAAATCTTTTTAGATAAAGAAGGAAACTTTAAAGTAGCTAAAGGCGCAAGTGCTTTAGTTCCACAAGTTCCAAAAACTTTAGATGGTGCAATGTTATTATATACTTTAGAAATACCTTCTTATGTTTTATCTTTAGACGATATTAAAATTACAAAAACTGATAACAAAAGATATACAATGAGAGATATTGGTAATTTAGAAAATAGAATTGAGAGTATGGAATATTATACTCAATTATCATTGTTAGAAACACAAGCACAAAATTTACAAATACAAGACGCAAATGGTTTTGATAGATTTAAAAACGGAATTATAGTAGACAACTTTAGTGGTCATAATATAGGTGATGTAGGAAATGTAGATTACAAATCATCTATTGATATGGCGCAAGGTCAATTAAGACCTATGTTTAATGAGGACGCAGTTAAATTAATAGAGTCAGATGATGATGGTACTGTTATTCAAGCGTCTGATAGAACAGATGGTAGTTATCAAAAAACTGGTGATTGTTTAACATTACCTTATACTGAAACTGCTTTAATAACACAACCTTTCGCAAGTAAAACTGTCAATGTAAATCCATTTGATGTATTTACTTGGGCAGGTACAATAGAATTAACTCCACCTTCAGACGAGTGGAAAGAAACTGAACGAAGACCAGAGTTAGTTATCAATAACGTGGGAGGTTTTGATACTTTAGTTTCTGGAATTCCAAATAATGATTTAGAAGGTGTTGAAATAGGAACAATATGGAATGATTGGCAAGATTTTTGGTCAGGTTCAACTAGAGATGTTTCAAGTAGACAAGTTGGTGGTGGAAGAAGTGGAAGAAGAGTATTTGCTGTTGATGAAATAGAAACTGCTCAAACAGTAAGACAAACAAGAACAGGATTAAGACAAAGATTAGTTCCTCAAGTAGTAAGAAATTCAATAGGTGACAGAATTGTTAATGTTGCTTTTGTTCCATTTGTTAGAAGTAGAACAATATCTTTTGTTGGAACAAGAATGAAACCAAATACAAGAGTTTATCCTTACTTTGATAATATTGGAGTAGCAACTTATTGTACACCAAATGGTGGTTCATTAGGAGGCAATGTTGTAACAGACGCCAACGGTGCGTGTTCAGGTACTTTTGCAATTCCTGATCCAACTAATAATGCAAATCCAAGATGGCGTACAGGTCAAAGAGTATTCAGATTAACAAGTTCACCTACAAATGATACAAGTTCAGATGTAGAAACTTCAGCAGAAGCAGATTATGTCGCAAGAGGAATTTTAGAAACTGTACAGAATACAGTTCTCTCAACAAGAGAACCTAGACTTGTTAGACAAGCTACAACTGAAAACAGAAGTATTACAAGAGCTTCAACAAGACGAAGTGAAAGAACGGTTGGTTGGGTTGACCCATTAGCACAAACATTTATGATTGATGATGTTGGTGGTGTATTCTTAACTTCTGTTGATTTATTTTTTAGTACTAAAGATAATAATATTCCAATTACAGTTCAAATAAGAGAAGTTGTAAATGGATATCCAGGATCAGTAATTGTACCATTTAGTGAAGTAAGTTTAAATCCAAGTTCAGTAAATATAAGTACTGATGGAACAACATCAACTAAATTTAATTTTTCAGGTCCTGTGTACTTACAAGAAAATGTTGAGTATTGTTTTGTTGTACTTGCAAACTCAAATGAGTATAATGCTTATGTTGGAAGATTAGGCGAAACAGTAATAGGTTCTGATAGAACAATATCACAACAACCATATGCTGGTGTTATGTTTAAATCTCAAAACGGTTCAACTTGGACTGCTGAACAAAACGAAGATATTAAATTTACATTAAATAGAGCAGAATTTTCAAATGCAATTGGTAGAGTTACCCTTTGCAATGAATCATTACCAGCAAGAAAACTTAAAAACAATCCTATTAGAACAACGCAAGGTTCAGATGTAGTTAGAGTTTATCATCCAAATCACGGAATGCATAGTACATCAAACAATGTAACTATATCAGGAGTTCCTTCAGGAACATACAACGGATTGGCACATAGTTCTATTAACGGAACATATACGACAATATCAAACATAACTTTAGATAGTTATGATATACAAATACCAGGTTCTACAAACGCAAATACTTCAGGAGATATTGGAAGTAATGCTGTTTATGCAACACAAAATAGATTGTATGATGTTATGAATTTAAATTTATCAACAATGAGTGTACCAGGTACAGCTATATCTTATAAATTAAGACCTACTACTGGTCAATCAATACACGGTTCAGAATCAGAATTTAGTACAGTATCAGTTGCAAACTCTGGTTCAGTAATTGCAAATGATAATATCTATTGTACTTCACCTAAAATGGTTGCAAGTCAAATAAATGAAACAAATGAAATGAACGGTTTAAAATCATTGTATGTAAATGTAGAAATGTCAACTACAAATACTAAACTATCACCACTTATAGATTTACAAAGATGTAGTGCATACACAATACAAAACAGATTAAATAGTCCAACAACTGGTAATACACCAGACTTTGTTGCTGATACTGCTCCAACTGGAAGTTCATCAGCAGCTGTGTACTTAACTAGACCAATAGTTTTAGAAAATAATTCTACTTCTCTTGATATAAGACTATCAGCAAATGTTCGTTCAAGTTCACAAATTAGACTTTTCTATAGAACATCTGGAGGTGCAGAAACTAGAAAAATTGAAGATATAAATTGGTTGCCATTTAATTTAGATGGTAGCGAAGATATTACAATAGCTCCTGCAGAAGACGATTTAACATTTAGAGAATACAAATATTCAGCAAGTGGATTAAATGATTTCACTTCATTTCAAATTAAAATTGTAATGAAAGGAACGATATCATCTTATCCGCCAATCTGTAAAGATATGAGAGGTATTGCATTGGCAATATAAGAAAATGGCAAACGGAATATTGAAAGTTGAAGGACATACAGATTTAGTTAGAGATATAGAAACAAATGCTATAGTTAGAACAAGTAATGAATATGCTGTCTATATGAGAAGAACAAAACAAAGAGAAGAGAACGCAGACAAATTGAGAGGTGTGTGTTCCGAGATAAATAATTTGAAAAAAGAATTAAGAGAAATAAAAGATTTAATTAAGAAGGTTGTAAAATAAAATGGCTATAAGACAAATATTACCAAATCAAACGCTAGAAGATTTAAGACTTCAGTTTAATGCTTTAGCGTCTAGTGATTTTGGAGATATAGGAACATTAGACTCTTCACTATCAGCAACAACTGTTATAGGTGCTGTAAATGAATTGTCTGCTCAAGTAGGTGCCGCTGAGGGTTGGAAGATGGAAGATTCTTCTTCAACTATACAGCAAATTGGTGCAGGTCAAACAGCTAGATTTTTCGGTTCATCAAATCAAATAAATGCTATTGTATCTGTTCCAGATACGTTAACACTTTCACTAACAGATAGTGTAACTCTTGTAACTTCTTTAACAGCTCCAACTGTTAATGCAGGTACATTATCTATATCAAGTGGTTATATTACAGACTCAAGTGGTACTATAAGCTTTGATAACGAAAATATAACAACAAATAATGAAGTGTCTGGTGGTACAGGTACTTTTGGAACAGTTGCAGGTACAGGATCAAATCATACATTAGGAACAATTCAAATTTCTGGTAATAATATTTCATCTACAGATTCAACAGAAATTAATATTGCAGACGGATTACAAGTTAGTGGACCTTTAAAAGCCGGTTCAACTACAATTAATCCTGCAGGTTCTAACAACATAGAATCATCAACAGGATTTACAGTATTCGGATCAAAACCATATATTAAATCAAATCAAATATTATTTTCTGGAATAACTACAGGTAATAGTATTAACACAACGTTTGAAATAACTGACCCAACATCAAATAGAACAATGACTTTTCCAGACGCAACAGGAACAGTAGTATTAACAGATTCGGGAGTTGCAACTGGAAGTATTTTTACTGCTTCAGTATCTTTAGTAATATACAATTCAGCAGGGGTAGCGCAAAAGACGATTGTTGGTAGTGCTACATAGGAGATTAAATTATGGCTATACGAGCTCCTTTATATTATAGCGCAGGCAATTTGAAAGAAATGACTTCTACGGAAGTTGATGAAATAATTTCACAAACAATCTATCAATATTCATTAGCGCCTTCAGTTGCATTATCAGTAATAAGTTCTGGTGGTAATGTAGGATCAATAACAGATACAAGACAACAAGCGGGTACTCATTCAACAGACGCTTCATCTTTTCCTAGTGAGGCAACAACAGCAGAACCTACAACTGTAACTGTTACCTACGATAAAATACAATCAACAGCATCCTCTGGTTCAGCACCAACTGATTCAGGAAAAACTTGGCCTTGTTATAGAACAGCAACTAATAATATTCAAGCAATGTCATTACAAGATGTTAAAGATACTTTTCTTCATCCTGCAATAGATAAATTAGTGGCGGCGACTTTAACAACTGAACAAGGTGGAACATATCATATTAATACAGCAACTAGTGTTGCAGGTTCTACTTTAGTTAACGCAACACCAGTTTTTGTAAATACTCAAGCAGATACAGGCGCTTATTCATCAGGAACAATTGGTGACCACGCATTAGATAATCCTACAACAATTCAAAATTATTATTTACATAAAATAGATGGTAATAATCAATCTACAAAAGCACCACTTTATGTTACCGCTGGAAATGATTTAAGAGAGTATGTAACAGCAGATTGGAATACTTTAATAGGTAATGCTCTTAAATATACAGCAGCTGCTTCAGTAGATGGATTTAAAATAACTTACAGTCATACTACAGGAACAAATAGAGGTTCTGGTATGGCAGATACAATATTAAATGGTTCTGGAAATTATCAAACAAGATTTGTTAATGCTAATGACTATAGAGCACAAGAATTTCCAAACGGTTCAGCGACAACATCAAATACTTGGTATTTGAAAATAAGTAAGAGTTAAACAATGAGAATTTATTATGAAAATATTATTAACTGGTTCTGATGGATTTATAGGAAAAAATCTAAAGGCATATTTAGAAGTAAGAAATCATACTATTATTGAGATAGACCGTAATAGTGGTAATGATTTACTAACCTGTGATTTAAAATATGATGTAGATTGGGTAATACATTTAGCAGGACTATCTGGTGTTAGAGATAGTTTAAAAAATCCTACCGAGTATTGGACACAAAACGTTATCGCAAGTCAAAGAGTATTTGACCATTTCAAAGACACAAAAATTTTATACGCAAGTTCAAGTACTGCATACGAACCTTGGAGAAATCCATATGCAATGAGTAAGTATTCTATGGAACAAATTGCACCTAAAAAATCTGTTGGTATGAGATTTACTACAGTCTACGGACCAGGTGCTAGAGAAGGTATGTTGATACCTAGAATATTAAGAAATGATGTACCATATGTTAATACAAATCATTGGAGAGATTTTATTCACGTAGATGATATATCTTCAGCAATAAACACTTTAATATCTTCAACTGAAACTGTAATACCATTTGGAGATGTTATAGATATTGGTACTGGAGAAATACATAAACTAACAGACATACTACAATACTTTAAGATTGATAGTGAAGAAAGATTAGCAAATGAATTGGAAAGAATATTGAATAAAGCAGATGTATCATTTTTAAATTCTTTAGGTTGGAAACCTGAAGTAAATTTAAGAACATATATTACAAAAAATAGGATAACAAATTAATGGCGATTTTTAGTGGAAAAATAACTGAAGCAACTTATACAAATGAAAAAAAAGATACAATTGAAATTTTATATAAAGAAGAGAATAAAATAATTCCATATTATATAGAAGTTAATCATCAGCATCCAGATTTTCAAGATTTAATAAAAGAGTATTCTTTAGATAAAATACAAAATACTACATCTAATAAAATTAAAATATATAATGACAATCTTAAAGAAGCTAATAAAATAGATTTGAAAAAATTAACAGATGAATTAGAATATAAAGCAAATAACTTTACTAATTGGTATGACTTTATGTTTCATTTTGATGAAAAAAATGCTACTCATATGAATTTTTTATTTGAATTAAAATTAAAAATGTTTGATGAAAAAAAGGTGAAAGTAATGTCCGAAGATAAGAAAAATCTTATTAGAGATTCTTTAAATCCTTTGGAGATTATAAAAATTGTTAATAAAAAAAATAAGATTAAAAATGATTAATATAATATGTGTAAGGTGGGGAGATAAGTATATTGAATATACTGAAAAGTTAAAACAACAAGTTGAAAAAAAATGTTCAGTTCCTTTTAAATTTTATTGTTTAACTGATAAACCAAAAAAAGATTATGAAATACAATTACCAACTCATTGGGATTCGTATTATATAAAAGATAGATTTTGGGCATATAGAAAACTTTACATCTTTAATGAAGATTTATTTCCTACTATAAAGGGTGATGATTTTCTTTACCTAGACCTAGATGTTCTCATACATCAAGATTTAAAATATTTCTTTGATTTAGAAATGAGTAGACCTTATATTGTAAGAGGTTGGTGGAATGATATTAATATGTGTAAAAAGAATTTTGGTAAGATAATTTCAACACCTTTAAACTCTTCTGTTATTAGATGGACTAGAGGACAATTAAAACCTGTTTATAATTATGTTGAAAAAAATAAAGATTTAGTTTTCTTTACATATAAAACAATAGATAATTTTTATAATCATAAGTTTTATAATATTCATAATGAAGATGAAGGATTTTTTAAACCTTTTCCTAAAAATGATATATATTCTTGGTATAAAGGAAATGTATTTCCAGATGATATGGGAGAAAAAATATTGCGACCTGATTGTAAAATATGTTTATTTAATAATAGTTATGTGTGGAAAGATAAAGCAGAACATATGAAACAAATTGAGGAGATAAAAAGATTATGGTAGAATATATTAAATATACTCCTAAATTATCAAACAATTGGTCAAAGGCTTGGTCTGAAACACAAAAACAAAGACCTTGGCAATCAAGAAGATTATTAGATTCATCAACTACTTCACAACTACAAGGTAAGTTATGGTTAGTAAATGAATTACAAAAACTTGATTTAAAATTTTCAAAAGTTTGTTTAGTTGGTGGATGGTTTGCTCAATTTATAACACCTTTAATGATTGATAATTTTAATGTTGAGTTTATTCACAATTGGGAGATTGATGAAGACGCTCAAAAAATTAGTTATAAGTTTAATAGAAGATATAAAGAAGATAATAGATATAGAGCATATTGTTCCAATCTTTTTGAATATCATTGGAGTGATGAAGTTAAAAAGTATTATAATTATTGGAATAAATTTAGAAATGCAAATTATGATTTAGTTATTAATACATCTTGCGAACATATGTATCCTATGAAAAAATTAAGAGAGTATAATCCTGATTTAAAATCTTGGTTTGTTTTACAGTCAACAAACGAAACAAAATTTAAAGACCATATTAATTGTGTTAATAGTACAAAAGAATTAGCAGAGCAAGGTGGATTAAAACAAATATTATATGAAGGACAACTAACTTTAGATAATGGTATGACTAGATTTATGGTAATTGGAATATAATGTATAATGAAAAAAAACCATTAAGAGTACACGTAGAATTATCTAATAAGTGTAATGCAATGTGTCCACAATGTGGAAGAAATTACATTGATAAAGATGGTGTTTTAAAAGTTAAACCTACTATGCAAACAGGTGAATTAGTTTTAGAAGATTATAAAAAAATCTTTGATGATAAGTTTTATAATACCTTTGATTTAAAAAAAATTAATTATTGTGGCAATAGGTCAGACCCTATAGCGTCAAAAGATTTACACGAAATTGTAGAATATTCTTATAGTAGAAATAGTAAAACTAAAATTGTTATTGCAACAAACGGTGGATTAAAAACAACTGAATGGTGGAGTAAATTTGGCAAATTGATGTCAGATAAACAACATCACGTAGTTTTTGGTTTAGATGGATTAGAAGATACACACCACATATACAGACAAAGAACAAATTTTAATAAAGTAATATCAAATGCAAAAACATTTATACAAAATGGTGGTAAAGCAGAATGGCAAATGTTAATATATGAACATAATCAACATCAAATAGATGACGCAAAACAAATGGCAAAAGAAATAGGTTTTGCTAGTTTTAAAGAAGTTTATACTCCAAGATTTTGGTCTAAAGAAGGTCAACGATTAGAATTTAAAGTTGGTGATAAAGATTATCTATTAGAACCAGCTACAATAGAAAAAAATAAAATAGATAATAAGAAACTAGGAGAACATTTTGACCCAAAGAATCCTGATAGAGATAAAGAGGCAGGTTATATTGAGTGTAAAGCATTAAAAATTAATGAGTTTTTTTTAGATTTTGATGGTAATGTATTGCCTTGTTGTTGGTTGGGTAATAGTTTAAATAGAAAAAATGAAACTTGGTTAAAAGATACTTTGAGATATGCAGATAATATGATGAATTTTTATGAGCCAAAGGTTATGAATGCTATTGATAATGATTTAACAGAAATACTTTTAGAGTCTATATGGATGAAACAATTACAAAAATCTTGGGATATAGCACCTTGTAAGACCTGTGCTAGGTTCTGTAGTAAAAGGATAAATATTAAGAAACAAGTTAATAGGGAAATGTTATGAGTTTAATAGACGCAATGAAATTTAGAGAGAATATTCGTTTTTTTAAACAAGACGAATATCCAACAGAAGTAGAAATTAAAGCTTTAATTAGGGATGCTCACGAATTAGTTCCTCAAAAGAATAATATTGTTGAGTGTAATATAGATGTATATGGACCTAAATGGGCAAAGGAAAAAGAAAAATTAGTTTTAAGCACAATGTGTGGAGTGTCTAAAGAACATTGGCGTAAAGGTGGTAAGCACGAAGGTGATTATGATTTATTAAAAAAAATTTACGATAGATGGAGAAAAAAACAAGAGCGTCCTAGAGTTCATAGATATGATCCAGATAATAATTTACCATATCCTGATATGCAATTTAATGAACAAGTTAGAGCGCCTTACTTACTAGTTTATACTCAAAGATTAAGACGACCATCCGAAGAGCAATTAAAAAGAGGATTTCCAGAATTCGTTTATAAGTTTACTAAATCGGATGATGAAAGTTTGAATTGGTATATATCGGCTGGTATGCACGGAATTAGTCTTAATTATTTGGCTGCTGATAGGGGTATATATGGTTCTTTTTGTAAATGTTTTCATTGGGATAAAAATAATGATACAGAAATATTAAAACCCGCTGAAAGAAAACCTAAAGATATTGCTTTTATGATTGGTTTAGGATATAGAGATGAAACTGGTTACTATCCTAAAGAAACAAATTATTCAACATCAAGTGAGTATGTGAAATGGAAATAAATTATGAAAATAGTTGCTATTAGAATTGGTGATAAGTACGGTCCCGAATACGAAACATATCTACAAAACAAATTACCACAACACGAATTTATTTGGGTAAGAGAACCTTACGATAAAAGAGTTGCTTTACAATGGAATAAAATGTGGGCAATGCAAATGGATATTGATGAACCTATTTGTGTTATTGACATTGACATATTACTTGTAAATGATTATAATAAACTATTTGATTATCCTGTTAAGAAAGGACAATTTTTAGCAATACCAGGTTGGTGGAGAGATAGTACAAAAAATAGTTATAAAATAAATGGTGGATTCTTTAAGTATTATCCAAAAGAGTGTAAGTACATTTATGATAAGTTTATGAAAGATATAGAATACTGGCAACAATATTATATCAAAAATGGGACAACAGCAGGGCCTGTAAATGGTGAACAATATTTTGTAGAAGATAGTGCTAATGAAAGATTAGAAGTTATTACAACACCTAATAGTTGGTGTACTCGTTGGACATCAAATGAAGATGTAATTTATGGAAAAGATATGACAGAATGGCAAGTAAAAATTTCTCATAAGTATAGAGACCTAACAGGCAACCCATATATTTACCTAGACAAATTTCATCCAGATATTAAGTTAGTACACTTTACACACTCAATTAATAAACCTACAGAATGGAAAGATTATAATGTGGTTGCTACTTCAAAATAGAAAATACAAAACAAATGAAAATGGAATTGGCACCGTATGTGAAGTATGGATAAATGAAGATAAAGGATTGATTAAAAGATATTTTAAATCTGATGGTATTACCGTATCTGGAAAACCAGTAGGTTCTGAAAATCCACCAGAAAGAATTAAAGAGTTATTTGAAAATGAAAAGTATTGGTTAGAAAAATTAAAAAGTAAATGGATACCAGAAACAGTTGAAATAGGAGATAATTATATTATACAAAAATATTATGGACCAGTTATAGGTCATAATGTAGATAAATGGACAAAACAAGAGAAAGAATTATTAGAATTTTATAAGAATAATAATTGCAATAAAACAAATCATAATGGTTGGTCTATGACAAATAAAGGAGAACAATTAATAGGTTTTGATTTTAAACACGCATTAAAGATTAAAGGAGAACAAAGGATAGCTGTAGTATGATTTACACTAAAGAATGGGCGTTTATTCATATACCTAAAACTGCTGGACTAAATTTTATATTAAGAATGGAAAAGAAACCAGAAGTTATAAATGCTCAATGGAATTTACAAAAGAAAACTGGACTTAAAGACGTGAATCATTTACCATTACAATGGTGGTTAGATAGAGGAGAATTAAACAAAGAACAATACATATTTACTTTTGTACGAAATCCATATAGTAGAATTGTTAGTCTATATAATCATATGTTAATTGAAGGACGTAATATACCAGGATTTAAAGAGTTTATTATGGAGGATATTGTACATACTAAAAATCCTCCTGGTTTAGATTATGATTTTGGTTGGCCACAATATAAATCTATTGAGAATAACCAAGGAATAAATGTTAAATGTTATAAAATGGAAACAGAATTGCCTTTAGTTGAAGAGTATATAGGATATATATTTACAGACACTAGATATAATGATATGCCACACGCACCTTGGCAAACTTATTACGATAGTGAAACTAAAGAAAAAGTAAACGAAAAATATAAAGAAGATTTTAAAAGGTTTAATTATAATGAACACTTATCAATGTAAAGATGATATAATAAATGCAGATGAAAAAGGGCAACTTTTGTCTGAAGTAAAGAATATTAGTTTATGGTCTAATAAACTTTCTTACTATGCACCTAAAGATGATACTGGTACAGGTATAAGAGTAATGAAAGTTAGAGAAGATGATGACTACCATCAAACAAAAGTATATAAAGAATTTATAAAAAATCAAAAATCTCCTTTAGAAGGTTTGTTTGAAAAATTGGTTAATAAGATTAATCCTAAATTAAAATTTTTTGTAGTAGATTATATAAGGTTTGCACCAATGGATGATATTACTATTCATAAAGATACGGATACTGTTCCTGGAAGAGCGTCTTGTATTACTTGGCCGTTATATCCAGAGTTAAAAGATTTTTCTCCAGTAAAATATTATAATGATGATAAAACTTTTAATGAAGATGTTTATTATCAAGAAAAACCTTTGATTGTTAGTACTGCTAAAAATCATTGTTGTTTTAACGGTAGTCAAGAAGCTAGATTTACTTTTCAAATTTGTTTTTATGATCCAATAGAAAGATTGGCTGAATTAGACCAAAAAGGAGAATTGTTTAATGTATGATTTAACAAATATATTAGTTGAGATTGAAACTTTACCTAAATGGGACGAGCAAATATGCTTACAAGGTACAGAAACTAATAAAGACCCCTTTGCTGGTATTAATTCATTGTTAACAACACCAGAAAAAGAAATAGAATTTAAATATAATTTATTTGATTTACCTTATATAAATTCTATTATAAAAGAACATAATTTATATAGAGTTAGATTAATGAATTTAAAAAGTAAGACTTGTTATTCTTATCATCAAGACCAATGTAAACGATTTCATATACCTTTAATTACAAATGATAATTGTTTCTTTGTTGTTGATGATAAAGTTAAAAGATATCCAGCAGATGGTAATTATTATATAATTGATACAGATAAAAAACATACTGCTGTTAATGCTTCTTGGGAAGATAGAATTCATTTAGTAGGTAATTTATGAACACATACCAATGTAAAAATGATATAATAAATGAAGATGAAAGAAAGCAACTTTTATCTCAAGCAAGAGGTTGTGATTATTATAATTATACAACTGATAAAGGAACAAATACAGGATTACAAGTTGTTAAACTACCTATAGATGGTTTAGTTAAAAAATTGGTTAATAAGACCAATTCTAAATTGAAATTTTTTATAGCAGATTTTATAAAGTTTGATCCTAAAGTTGGAATTCATCCTCATAAAGATGACCACCTTGGAAGAGCTTCTTGTATTACTTGGGCATTGTATCCATCATTAAAAGATTTTTGTCCTATAAAATATTATAATGAAGATAAAACTTTTAATGAAGAAGTATATTATGAAAAGAAACCTTTAATTATTACGACTAGAAATAATCATAGTTGTAGTAATGAAAGTGAAGTAGAAAGATATACTTTTCAATTGTGTTTTTATGATCCAATAGAAAAATTAGCGGAGTTAGACCAAAAAGACGAGTTGTTTATATGATAATAAAAGAGATAACACACGAACAAGCATTAGAGTGGATATCTAAACAAGATTTAGAGGATACTTGGCATACAGATTTTAAAGAATGGAAAAAACATTTAATTTTAGCAGCTAAATATTGGCCTTGGGTTAAAAAGTTTTATAGAGGTAAGAATAATTGGTTAGGGGCCTTTGATGATGAGTTATGTGGTGTTTATTGGTATACAATTGTTGAAAATGAAATGTATGATGGTTTTTTAATATCAAGAAAACAAGGTGCAGGATTAAAATTAGCAAGAGAGTTATATAATAGAACAAAAGGTCAATGGAGATATAATTGGACAATGTGTAGTAAAGAATATTTAAAGTTTAATAATAGATTAGGATTTCAAGGAACACAATATGCTAATATTACTCCTTGGTATGAGGTATATTTACTATGGCGATAAAAGAGATATTAAGTTTTAATAAGATACATAGTGGCGCTGAAGAAGTAATATCTGCTAAGTCTTATGAGTTAACGTTTAAAGATGGCAAGGTATTAAAAGATACAATGTCTGGTCTTTGGAACGTACCTTTAGGTTATTCTAATACAAATATAAAACAAGTTATGAAAGAACAATTAGATAAGTTGCCATATGCAAGTAATTTTTCTGGTTATCATAGTCAAATAACTGAACAATATGCTGATGAAATTTGTAAGAGAACAAATATGAGTAGAGTATATTTTACAAATAGTGGAAGTGCTGCTGTTGAAACAGCAATTAAATTATCAGGTAAGAATATAGCAGTATGTGGAAAACATAGTTATCACGGTTCTACAATATTAAGTGCTAATGCAAGTGACCAAGATATTAATAAATTTTGGAAGATACAAAATCCTATGAGTGTTCATAAGTTTGAAGATTCAGATGACCTAATACAAATATCAAATGGTTTATTTGATTTGTCTTTTGTAATTATAGAACCTGTTGTGGGAGCGGGTGGTGTTTATGAGTGGCAACCTGAAATATGGGATATATTAAAAGAGTATCAACAAAGAGGTGGTGTAGTTATACTAGATGAAACAGTTACAGGTTTTGGTAAACTAGGTACTATGTTTGCCTTTGAAAAATATAATATAGAACCAGATATGATTGTATTAGGAAAGGGTATAACTAATGGATATTTTCCTATGGGCGCTTGTTTAATAAATGAAAGAATAGAAAAGTCAGTTAAAATGTTTAATCACGGTTTTACTTATTCAGGACATCCTGTTGGTTGTGCCGCTGCTTTAGAAACAATTAGAGAGATAGATAAATTAGATTTAGAACATAAACAAATAAATGGTATTACAAGACAGTATGGTTGTATGGGTGCAATAGATTTTGAAACTCCAAGACAATCATTAACATTTATTAAAAAAATGAGAGAGAAAGGTTATATCTTGGAAGATGGATCAGAAAACGTATCAACTGCTGTATTTTGTTTACCATATGTCTTTCAAGAACACAACGAATTTGAGGAGGCAATAAAATGTACCATAACGGATATGTAGAAACTTTACCTGTACAATTGCCAGAAGTAACTCAATTGATTAAAGAATATTTTAAAGAACATTATAATCACAATTATATTTGTAGATATAAAAAAGAATTAATTGAAGAATTTATAAAAGATTTTATACCTTGGTTAAATAAAGGTCATTTAAAATTTAAAGGTTTAGAAGATTTTAAAAATGTTTATATAACAAATGGTGTTACCGAGTTTATTCAAATTGCAATGGTTGAACATAGTTTAAGACCTATATGTGTTGAGGACGATTATCAAGCATTTAGTGCTAATGCTTCAGCTTATATTCGTTCAGGTATTAAATTAAATAATAAAATAAATGTAATTACTTTGCCCTTTTGTAAAACGGCAGACATACATCCTAAAACCTGTGAGATATTAGACACCCCTTGTTGGGTTGATTTAGCTTGGGCAGGTAATAGTGGCATTAAAGAAACTTTTGATTTAAGTAAAGCTGAGTATGCGTCATTTAGTTTTAGTAAATGTTTTGGTGTGCAATATCATAGAATAGGAATTTGTTTTTCTAAAAAACCTATAAAAATTATGGAATTACAAAAAGGATTTGAGTATGTTAATATAGTAGGTGTGGAATTAATGAAGTATATGATGAACAAAATATCACCTTCATATTTGTACGATAAATATAAGGATATAGCGCATAAAATTTGTGCTGATAACAATTTACAACCTACCAAAAACTTATGGATAGGTTTAGAAGATGGTAAAAGAAAACCACTAATAGAATACTGGATGAAATATTTAAATGAGAACAGCAAATAAAGAATTTTTTGACTATACAAAAAGCCTTCCCTTCAAAGATATAACTCATTTTTGGGATATACCTTATAAGCAAATATTAGAAGAAGTAAAACTAGTTGATGAAAAACATTGGAGTAGACCTTTTAATGTTGATAATAATAAGGTAAAGGAATTAGGACTAGACGATAAATCAAGTCTTAATCATTATCCTGGATGGGATGGAAAGTTAATAGAAGCACACGGTTGGAAAACTTTATGTATGCTAAATGAAACAGGAGATAGTACGGATCAAATTTATAATTTTCCACCTGTATTTAATACAGCAAATGATTATAAAAAAGGTTTAAAAGATTTTAAAGTTGAAAGATACTGGACAAATGCTGCTGAATTTTGTCCTACACTAGTTAAATTTTTTAAAGAAGTAGTATCAAAGTATATGCAATTTGTTCAAATATCTGTAACCAGATTAGATGGTGGTGGAGTTATTACTGAACACAATGATATACCAATTGATAGTAGAAATCTATTAGAAAGTAAACATATGCATATGTATGATATGCTGAATACTTTTAACCTATGTTTAAATCACGTTGATGGTTGTTATGGGGTATTTGATAATAAGGTTATACCTGCTTATGAGGGTTGTTTAAGATGGACAAATATAGGTAAGCAACATTGGGTATTAAATATGAATAGACAGCCACAATATCAAATTATATGGAATGGAATTTATAAAAAAAGTTTTAGACGACTTGTAGAGGAGAATAAATAGTAGTATGGCGATTATAGACAAACACAAAGGTGTAAAAATAGACAAAGCATTTTCAGATAGACACGTGGAGATGTTTGCTTTCTTTGATAAGCACGGTATAGATGTTGAAGTTAATGATAACTTCAAAGATTTTCAACATTTTTTAACTCATTTAACAGCAGACAATTATCCTTATAGATATGATGAATTTTTTAATGCAAGTAATTTAGTTGGCAATGATACTGCTTATGCATTATATTTAAAGAAAGATGATAAAATTATAGCTACATATGCTGCTAAAGAATTAGAGTTTTCATCTTTTTTTGGTGATATTAGAGAATTTGCAGGTGGACGTTTTGATAAAGTTACAGAAGATTTAAATGAAAATAGTTTTAGCAAATTAGGGACTTGTATGTATAGTTCTTGTCAATGGGTAGATACAGAATATAGAGGCAAACGTTTTGGTATGATATTAGACCATTTAAAGAAAAATATATGTTTTGATATTTTTGAAGCTGATATGAATTATGCAATTCATAAAGAACAATTTGCTGATTATCATATAAAAGGATTGCATTATGATGAAAGTAAATGGTTAGCAACTGTAGAAAAAGGTGATGTAGGTGGTGCAGGTGAAAAGAAAGATAAAGTTTACCATTTAACTTGGGTTACAAAAGAATCTTGGGCGAATAAATTAAATGATGTTAGAAAGTTATATATTTAAACCATCAGAATTACCACAACAATATCGTATTCAAATTAACGACATTATAAAAGATGTTGTTGAAAGTAAAACAGACCAATACTGGAAAAATTATACAAAGTTTAATCTTGATGAGCAAACTGCTATATCTATAAATTGTGATGGAGATGATGTAAAGGTTATATCATCAATATATCATAGAAATTTTTATGGAAAAGATGTCTATAGATTAATGAATAGGAGTTTGTATTCTAAAGATTATAGAGAAACTGGTGGTTCTAAAATGAGAAATGGTGAACATACTGCCCACCCAATGATAGCACAACAGATAAATTTTGTTGAAGACCTTAAACCTAAATTCTATTTCATAAGCAGACAAAGAACAAATACTAGATGGTTAAAGTATTATTTTGATACTTTTAATAAGGAGTATAATAGGAATTTGGTTGTTAGCGACCAGCAGTATTGGGTTTGTGATGGTAGTAAAGAGGGTTGCTTACAGACAATTATCTACCCAAAAGATATGGAAGTACCTTTGAAATCTTATAAATAGTATTATGAATAAATTAAATGGAGATATTGTATGATAACAATTGACGGAAAAGAGTATGATGAACAAAAGTTTAGTCCTGAATTACAAAATTACATAGCAGTAAGACAAGAAATTCAAGTAAGCAAGACTAGACATTTAATTGAGATTGAAAAAATAGATGTTTTAACCAAGCATTATAACGAAAAAATAGTCAAGTTGATTAAAAAAGAAGTACCAGAATCCGAGAAAAAATAAATGGCAGCTATAGCTAACCTAACGATAGACCAAGGCGCAACCTTTACTTCCGACGTAACTGTAAAGGACGCTAATGCTCAACCGTTTGACCTAACTGGTTATACGGCACAAGCTAAGATGGCAAAGGGCTTTGCTTCCACACGAACAAGGACGACAATCACCACTACATTACCAAGTAATCCTGCTACAGGCACGGTTACCTTATCATTAACGTCTGCTCAAACAGCAGCTCTTGACGCTGAAAGATATGTTTACGACCTTGAAATAACAAAGGGTTCAGAAGTAACCCGAGTTATTGAAGGATTAATTACTGTAAGACCTCAAGTTACTACTTAAATCAACTTCTCTTTGTTATAAATATAAGATAAAAGGGAGAGAGAATGCCTGATATTACAGCAAAAATAAACGTAAATACACAATCTGGTCCACAAGCCGTTTCGGTAACTTTACCATCAGGTCAGGCCGCTCAAAACACCCAATTAAAATTAGCTTTATTAGGAGATGTTGATACTACAACTTTAGAAGATGGTTCAATGATTCAATATAGAGCAAGCGATGGCAAATTTGTAACACGAACAGAAATAGTTACAACAACAGGTACACTATTATTTAACTGTGGGAGTTTTTAAAAAATAGCATATGGCAACAGTAATACAGATAAAAAGAAGTTCAGCAACATCAGCACCAGCAACATTAAAATTAGGTGAATTAGCATATACTTATGGAACAGGTTCTCAAGCAAACCTAGGAGATAGAATCTTTATAGGGGAAGGTGGAGTTGACGGTAACGGTGACGCAAATAATATTTCAGTAATTGGAGGTCAGTATTTTACAGATATGTTAGACCACGTTGCTGGTACATTAACAGCAAGTGGTGCTGTTTTAGTAGATTCAAATAAAGCAATAGACGAATTCATTGTAGGTAATAATGCGAGTGCAGGCGGACAAGTAAAATTTAATGAAGCAACAAATAACGGTTCATCATTTATAGGTCTTAAAGCACCTAACAACGTAACTACAACAACAACATTTACATTACCAGACGGAGATGGTTCTGCTGGTCAGTTTATGAAAACTGACGGTGGTGGAAATTTATCTTTCTCAACTGTTAATCAATTTATAGATTTAGCAGGTGATACTGGAACAGATACTTACAATACTGCTGAAACATTAACTTTTGCAGGTGGTTCAGGAATGAATACAGTTGTAACTGATAACAATGTAGAAATTCAAGCAACAGCATTAACAAATGCTAACTTATCTGGTACTGCCGCTATTTCAAATGCTAATTTAGAAAATCCAGCAACAACATTAGGATCATCTACATTAACTTTAGGTGCAACAGAAACAGATTTAGCAGGATTAACTTCTTTAGTAATTGATGACATTACAATTAACGGTCAAGCAATTACAACAACAGCTGCTAATAAAGATATTCATATGACGCCACACGGAACAGGTACAATTATAGTACCAAGTGGTTATGAAGATAGAGCAGGATTTCAAAATCAATCACTTGCTAACAAAGCATACGTTGACCAAGTTGCTCAAGGGTTAGATACTAAACCATCTTGTAGAGTTGGTACAACTGCTGACTTATCAGCAACTTATAACAACGGTACTGCTGGTGTTGGTGCAACTTTAACTGCTACATCAAACGGTGCATTATCACTTGATGGAATAACAACAAGTGTTGCAGATAGAGTTTTAGTTAAAAATCAAACTACTGCTTCTGAAAACGGTATATACGTAGTTACAACTGTTGGTGATGGATCAACTGCTTTTGTATTAACAAGAGCAACTCCAGAAGACCAACCAGCAGAATTATCTGGTGGTGCTTTCGTATTCGTTGAAGAAGGAAGTTTAAATGCAAATAACGGTTATACATTTACACACACAGGTGCTCCAACATTTGGAACAACTGATTTAGATGTAGCACAATTTTCTGGTGCAGGTCAAATTACTGCAGGTGCAGGATTAGTTAAAGACGGTAATACAATAGATACAAATCCTGACAATAGTTCAATTGAAGTTGCAGGTGACCAATTAAGAGTTAAAGCATTAGGTATACAAGATTCTATGATTGCAAACAATACAATCACAACTTCAAAAATATCTAATCCTGTAATATATTTTAAAGATGAAACTTCAACACAAGGTCAAGTATCTTTAGAAGGAACTTTAGAATTTATGGCAGGTGAGGGAATCAATACTATTGCAAATGGAAATAAATTACAAATTGTTGGTGAATTAGCAAGTACATCAAACATTGGTGTTGCTTCTTTTTCTTCTGACAACTTTACAGTTACATCAGGTGATGTGGAAGTTTCAATAGTTGACGGAGGAACTTTCTAATGTTTGGTTGGATCAAAAGATTAATTAATAAAACAGTTAGTTCTTACGACCCAGTTAAAACAAAGACTACTGTAGTTACAGTTAAAGATTTAAAATCTAAAACTAAAAAAGAATTAGAGAAAATTGGTAGAAAAATAGGAATTGAATTAGATAGACGATTAACAAAATCAAAACTAATTAACAAAATTAAATTTAGAGCTAGAATAAACAGGAAAAAATAATGGCAACAAAAATTAAACCATATCGTTCAGAAGTAGCAACTCGTATTCCATCAGCAAGTAATATGGATATCGGTGAGTTGGCAATGAATATTCAAGATGGTAAGTTCTATACAAAAACATCTGTTGGACAAATTAAAGAGTTAGGTGGTGCAGGATCAATTACTTTGCAAGACGTAACTGCTAACGGTTCAATTACAGATAGAACAATCACTATGAACGGTGCAAATTTTATTTTTGAAGGTAATTTAGAAGACGCTTTTGAAACTACTTTAACAATAGATGAACCAACAGCAGACAATCAATTAAAATTACCTAACGCTTCAGGTACTCTTGGTACGCAAGATGACGCTTTAGCATATTCTGTAGTATTTGGTTCGTAGGATAAATTATGGCAAGTATATTTAAGAATTCAGGAATAACAGTTCCAGTAGTAGATGATTCAACAGGTGATATGTACCAAGCTTCTAATACTGAAAAAGCAGTAATTCACGCATTATTCATTTCAAATAGAAGTGAATATAGTATAGCAAGAGTTAATGTAAAAGTTACAATAGATGGTGCAAAAAATACAAATACTAATCCAACAAATTTTGTATTTGTTGCTAAAAATTTAGAGGTTCCTGTGGGTAACACATTGACACTAGATAAACCGATAAATTTAGAAAACAATGATATATTAAGAGTAACTGCTGAACCTTCTCCTGATTCAACTTCTGTTGATGTGGAGGCGTTTGCTAGTATTTTGGCAATGACAGAATAGAAAAAATGAGAAAAATAAATATTAAAAATTAGAGAGAATCAATGGCTTATTTAGTACCAGGAACAACAGGAATAAAATACTTAAAACAATTCAATGGAATAAGACGTACAAAGGAAGGTATGTTATACCTAACTTCTGTAAATCCTAACCAAAGCAATGACGCAATTGAAGTATCAAAATATTTTGAAGATGGAAAATCAGATGCTGTTGGAAGAGACCAAACAGATTACGTTGAAGAAAGATTAGAAATGTTAAATGTTCAATATTTCACAGGTGATGGTTCAACTAAAGCATTTACTATCTCAAATCCAGTATTAAACGAAACAAGACTAGCATTATTTTTAGATGGTGTTAAACAACAACCTTATTCAGACTGGTCTTTATCAAATGGTAATCAGATAAATTTCGTACTAATTCCTAGTGCTAGTGCTAGTATTGTGGTTGGTGTAGTTAAGAGAAGATACTACAATAATGACAGCGATAAGTTTCAACAAATTAATTATTCAGACGATACTACAACTAGTTTTCTTATAAATAGTACTAGTGGAGATTTAGTTAAAAGAAGTAAAAAGGGAGTTACAAGGTCAGCAGAAACAACAGACGACTTTGAAACTTTTGAAAGCACAACGGCAAGTGTAGCTACAACAACATACCAAAGTGCTGTTTAAAATGTATAAATATTAGGGAAAAAGAGAGAAAATGGCAGATTTCAAACTAGGACGAATAAAATTTAAATGGAGAGGTGATTGGCAAGCAAGCACCACTTACTCACTTGATGATATAGCAAAATATGGTGGTAATACTTATGTGTGTATTCAAAACCACGTATCACCAGCAGCCGAAACAGATTTTTATACAAGTCCTGGAACATATACAGATTACTGGCAAGTACACGGCGAATCAGTTTATTTCAAAGGTGCTTATGCCAATGCAACTTGGTACAAATTAAACGACCTAGTTAGTTATGGTGGTAAACAGTACCGTTGTACAACAGCTCACACATCAGCAAGTTTAGTTTTAGACTCTGCAAAATTTGAACAATTTGTAGATAGTATTAACTTTACAGGTGATTATGCTTCTTCAACTCAATACAAATTAAATGATATAGTTAAATACGGTGGAAGACAATATAGATGTACAACTGAATACACATCAGCAGCTGGTGGTGATCCAAATATAGACTTAACAAAATTTACTTTATTTAGTGAAGGTTTAGCATTTAAAGGCGACTTTCAAGTTAACACATTTTACAAATTAGATGACGTTGTAAAATTTGGTTCATACCAATATAGATGTACAACTGCTCATACTTCAGGTGCCAATCAATCAGATTTCGCTCAAGCAAACTTTTCTGTTTATTCAGAAGGTTTACAATTTGAAGATTCTTATAATGCTTCAACTCTTTACTCAAAAGGAGATGTAGTAACTTATGGTGGATATTCTTATGCATATATTAATGCTGAAGAATCTACAGGACAAACTCCTGCCGACAATTCTTATTGGGATGTAATAACAACAGGTTTCAATGCAACTGGACTTTATGTCCACGGAACATTATACAAAACTGGTGATACAGTTCAGTATGGTGGTAATTCTTATGTCTGTATATTAGACGCACAAAATCAAAGACCATCACAAGCAAGTGGTGCTGTTAATTCAACTTATTGGAAAGGTGTTGTAGAAGGATTTAAATGGCAAGGTAACTATAGTGCTGTTACAACATACACTATTGGCGATACAGTAAGATTTGCTTCAAACTCATATGTTAATTTAAAAGACCAAGTTCTAAATGTAGAACCAGGATCAGACGCAACTACTTGGCAAGCAATTGCTCAAGGAGATACTGCTGCTGTAATGACATCAATCGGAGATATGATTGTTCAAGATGGTGGTGGTGTTGCAAGATTACCTCTCGGACTTCCAGGTGGTGTATTAACTAATGATGGAGATGATATTTTATGGAGTGGAATTTCAGGTAAAAACGTTTTATGGGTTGCTCCTTCAGGAACAGACGGTGGACCAGGAACAGAAGCATTGCCTTATAAAACATTGGCGTATGCTTGTACACACGCAAAATCAAATTCAATTAGAGAATATGAAAATGTAACTGGTGGTACAGGTGGAACACAAAATTTATATGATGAAGTTCAAGGGTATGCTTCAAAAGAATTAACAATTACAGCAACTCCTAGTACAACAACACTAGAAATTCAATTAGGAACATCAGCATATGCACACACATATGTTAGTGGTGGTACAATTAGAAAAGCAAACGACACTACATTAGCAGTATCAAACGGTGTTTATAATCATAGTACAGGAATTATAACACTTACAACTACAACACACTCATTATCAACAGGTGATAAAATTAGAGTATGGGGATTAAATTATACTTGCGCTAAAGGTGCAAAAACTTATCCAGAAGTTGGAAGTCCTTCACTTTATAGAGTTAATACAAGTGGCGGAGTTTTAAAAATAGACATTGTTAACGGCGGTGCTAAACACAATGTAGGTGATAAAATTAGAATTGATGGTGCAGATATCGGTGGTGCAACTGCCTTAAATTTTGATGTTAAGAGTGTTGCAGGAGATATAATCAGAATTAAAAACGGTACTTTTAAAGAAAAATTACCAATGGTAGTACAAGAAAACGTTTCTGTAGTTGGTGAATCTTTAAGAAATACAATAATAATGCCAGCAAGTGGAACTGGTTCTCAAATTAAAACAATAGAATTAACTAATAACGTAAATAGTGCTACTAACGGACAATACAAATATTTACACCCGAAGAAAGTAGAAAAACCTTATACAGTTCAAACTGTAGATAACGCAACTACATTTACAATTGATGTTGGTACAGACGCTAGAGCTCACACATATGTTGATGGTGGAACAGTTACAAAATCCGACTATGCTTCTTTAGATATAACTAACGCTGTTTACAATAATGGCACAGGAATTATTACAATAACAACTGCTTCAGCACATAGTTTATCAGCAAGTGATGTTGTTAAAATAGCAAATATAAAATATCATTGTAAAGATGGTGAAAAGATTTATCCAAAAGTTGGAACTGGTTCAGTATGGAGTGTAGTTGTAAAAGGTGGAATTGCAGAAGAAATTATAACATACCACGGTGGTGCAGGTTATCACGTTGGTGAAGTAATTACATTAGCAGCTGCTGATGTTGGTAACGGTGGCGACTTAACATTTACAGTTAAATCTTTAGAAGATAACAACGCTTCAAATATGTTCTTATTAAATGATAGGAACAATATGAGAAATATGACTTTCGTAGGTCTTTCTGGACAAAAACGTTCTGGAGGATTATACAAAGTAACACAGGTTGGTTCAACAACTCAATTTGTAGTTTCTTTAGGAACTTCACAATACGCTCACACTTATATTAGTGGCGGTGGAGTAATAAAAGTTGGCGCAGAAGGAACTAGATTCACTCTTGCTAACGCTAGTTATGCACACTCAAATGGTGATATGACAATAACTACAAACGAAGTAAACGGTTTAACAGTTGGTGATTATGTAACTCTTGGAAAAATGAAATTTACTTGCGAATTAGGTGAGAAAATATATCCAAGTGGTCCAATACAACAAGCGATTATGTCTTTAGACCCAGCAGGAAATATTAAAAACAAATCACCATATATGCAAAACTGTACATCTGTTAACCCAGGTGCCTGCGGAATGCAAATTGACGGTAATCTTCACAAAAATACTCACACGGAATCATTTAAATCAATGTTGGGTAATGACTTTACTCAAATCAATGATGATGGTATCGGTATTCACATCCTAGGAAAAGGACGTTGTGAGGCAGTATCAGTATTCGTATACTATTGTGAAAAAGCTGTTTATGCTGAATCAGGTGGATTTATAAGAGCTCTAAACTGTTCTCACTCTTACGGTGAACAAGCAGTTGTTGCTTCTGGTACAGACGAAGATGAAACACCAGTCAATGTTCAAACTAGAGGTTTGATGTTGAGTTATGACCATACAACTTTCCAATCTGGTTTTGCTGCTAACGATATAGAAGATTCAATTGCAGTACAAGGACAAGGAACTGCTACAATAACAGGTGGTACTTCAGGTGCGACTGCTACACTTTTCAGATACAACGTATCATTAAATTACTTACACATAGAAAGTATTACAGGTAATTTCGTACAAGGTGAAACAATTACAATTACAAAAGAAGATACAACAACATTTACAGTTGGTTTATCTGCTACATTTGGAGATTCTTCAGCTGCTCAAGCAGGTCAAAGAGGACCTATACTAGCAGTTAAATCAGGTACAACAGCATTAACTTCTTCAAGTATAATTAAATTAGCTGCTAATATTAAATTCTCTGGTCTTTCAAAATACTATAGAGTTGGATTAGTTTCAGAAGAAGATTTAACTAACGGAACTGCTGTAATCAGATTAACAGAAGATATTGGTTTAAGTAAAGCACAACTTGCTAACGTATCAACTAATATAACAGAAAAATTTTCAAACATAAGATTAACAGGTCACGACTTCTTAAATATTGGTACAGGAAATTCAACTAAAACAAATTATCCAGGAACGCCTGCACAAGCTAATGACCAATCAGACGAAGTTACAGAAGAAAACGGTGGAAGAGTTTATTGGGTATCAACTGACCAAACTGGTGACTTTAGAGTTGGTGATTTATTCAAAATTGAACAAGCTACTGGTACTGCCACTCTTAATGCAGACGCCTTTAACCTTTCAGGATTAAGTGAATTAAAACTTGGTTCTATCGGTGCAGAATTAGGTGCCGCTGTAAACGAATTTAGTACAGACCAAACTTTAGGTGGAAATTCTAATACTGCCGTACCAACAGAAAGTGCTATATTAGGATATATGACAAGAGATAAAGCTGGTGTCGGTGCTTGGGTTCCTCCAACAGGAACATCAGCACAAAGACCTGGTACTCCATATGCAGGTGCAATAAGATATAATACATCTTTAGTTGCTTGGGAAGGTTATAACGGATCATCTTGGACAGGTCTTGGTGGCGGAACACCGTGGCAAACAATTACAGGTGACGGTTCAACAACAACAACTGCTTCAAGTGGCGGAAGATATTTAGTAAATACAAGTGTATATGCAACTACAGTTAATTTACCTGCTTCTCCATTAACTGGAGATACAGTTTCGTTTTTAGATGTTAATGGAACGTTTCAAACAAAACCATTAACAGTTGGTAGAAATGGAAATGAAATTATGAATTTAACAGAAGATATGACTGCCGAAGTTAATCACGCAGGATTCACTTTAGTGTGGACTGGTGGAACGAACGGTTGGAAATTAGTTGAGGTAGCGTAATAAATAAATATAGGTAACTTATGTCAAAACTTTCACAATTTAGTATAACAACAAAACAAAAAGATGAATTCTATGGATTTCATAGAACTAATCCTGGGCAAACTATTAATAGAGATATTAAAATAGTTGCTGGTAATCAAGCTGTCTATGAATATAATTTAAGTACAGCATTTGATTCTAGTACAGCAACTTATTCAAAAAGTACTTCTATTCATACAGAAGATACAAATCCAAGAGAAGTAAGATTTGGTAATAGTGGTCTGAAAATGTATACTGTTGGACATACTGATAAACATATTGATGAGTACGATTTAACAACAGCATTTGATGTTTCTACAGCAACTTGGAGAACACACTTCAATGTTGGTACGCAAGAAACAAGTCCACAAGGATTAGCTTTCAACGATACTGGAACTAAAATGTATGTTGTAGGTACTGCTGGAAATTTAGACGCAAGTATCGCTGCTGACAATGTTTATGAATATGCATTATCAACTGCTTGGCAAGTTGAAACAGCAACTTATACAGATTTATTTTCATTAGCTGCTACAGAAACAGACCCACGTACAATGAGATTTAATGCAGACGGATCATTAATGTTTATTTTAGGTGATGACGGAAATGATGTTGGAGAATATTCATTATCTACAAACTATGATGTTTCTACAGCAACTTATGTTGATTCATTTTCTTTCGCTGCTGAAGATACTTCACCAATAGGATTTGGTTTCAATACATTAGGAACTAAAATATATATTTGTGGTAGTGTCGGTTCAGATGTTATGGAATATACATTAGTAACAGGTTTTGATATTTCAACTACACAAGCACTCGACTCTACATATACTTTTACTGCTGCTACTACACCAAGCGCACCAATAAGAAATGTAAGAGGACTAGAATTTAATACTACAGGATCAAAAATGTATCTTATTATGGATGCTGGTAAATATATTGTAGACGGTGGAGATGATGAATTACCTATCACTCACGAAACAAGATTTAGAAATACTATGAAATTTTATGAAGGTAATACTTACAAATTTGATGTTTCTGACTCAAGTAATATTGGACATCAATTTAAATTTTCAACTACTTCAGATGGAACGTGGGGTGGTGGAACTGAATACTCTACAAATGTAACTACTTCTGGAACTGCTGGAAGTGGTGGCGCATATGTACAAATAGTTGTTCCAAGAAAAACACCTGATCCAGACCCTGGTAGTGCTGTTGATAAATTATACTACTACAATGGTAAACATAGTTTAGCAGGTGGGGATATTTACACTCCTGAATGGAAGGGTAATTTACAAATAACATACACTAATGGTCAAGACGACATAGATACTAGATATAAAACAAAGAATCAAGAAGATATCTTTGAGGATAGTGTTCTATGGAAAGCTGGATTAGAGTGGACTATAGTTAACGGTAATTTAACAGTAGGACTATAGAAATAAATATTACAAATTTTATAAAAGTGAGAAATAAACTATTATAAATATAAATAAGGAACAAGAGAATTATGGCAACAATAAATTTAGGCAGAATTAAACCAGTATTCCAAGGTGCTTACAACGCCGCTACAGCTTACGTTGTAGATGACATTGTAACTTTTGGTGGCGAGTCATTTATATGCATTTTAGCTTCAACTGGTAATGCTACTTCAAATGCAACTTACTGGTCAAAAATCGCTAAAAAAGGTGATGATGTAACCCAATTAACAACACACGGAGATATCCTTTTTAGGGATGCTTCTGGTGTTCAAAGATTACCTGCTGGTACAAGCGGAAACGTTTTACAAACAAAAGGTAATGCAGCTGACCCAACTTGGGCAAATGCAACTGGAATTAACTGGGAAACTAAAACTGCTAACTTTACTGCTGTATCTGGTGGTGCATATATTTGCAATACAGACGGCGGTGCTTTTACAATGACATTACCTGCAAGTCCAGCAGATAACGATTACGTTATGGTTGCTGACGCAATGGGTAAATTTGGATCTAAAAACCTTACAGTTGATAGAGCTGGTAATAACATAGCGGGAAGTGCTACTAATTTAACAGTAGATTCTAACTACGCAAATTTCAGACTAACATTTAAAACAACACCAGACGTGACTTCTTCATTTATTGGATGGTTGTTAACATAATTTAAAATGAAAGTAATAAACAATATAAATAGTTTAATAAAAGATTTAAGGGAGAACATTTAATGAGTAACTATTCAACACTTTTAGGTGGCGGATCAGCTGGGGCAATTGACCACAGAAAAGAATCATTGCCTCTATTTGGTTTTTGGGGAGATAACTCCGACCAGAACCATCATATGACTTATAGAGTTTTCGATTCTGGTTTCAAAGAAACTGGTTCACCTTGGGGTGCAATATCTAACTCTACTACTAACTACAGATTTGGTATCACTGGTGACGCTTCGTTTTCATATTCACACAATGACCACGGAACTCACGTTTCTCACCACGATTTAACAACACAAGGTTATTCATCTTGGACATATTGGAACAAAAGTATGTACCAATGTGACCAATACCCACACGCACAATGGTACACATCTTCAAGAGATGGAATGGTATCTTGGCATTCATTACACGAATATACTTCAAGTTTTGAATATCAAAACGGATGGACAAAACTTAATATGGTTCTACCTGAAGGTATTAGACCTAGACGTATGTTCTTAAACAGAAGATACACAATGAGAGAAATGTATCCTGGTAATCACGCTTGTCCTAATATAGATTACTACGATTATTCTTCACACTTATTAAATACAGACCAATCATATGCGACTGGTACTGGATACAATGAGAAAACAAAAACTTTAGTTATGATTCACTCTGGTGACGAAGGTGGAAATACTTCAAAAACTATTCACATTTTCAAAGGTACGAAATGTTTAAATAAAATAGACAGAATTAAAGAATTCTTTGACAATTTATCTTCAACTGAATACTTTACTGACACTTGGACTAACCAAAATAATAAAGATTGGTGCGTAGTTGTCGGTAATAACGATTTCGTTGGATTTGGATTAAAACAAGGTAACAGTAAGAGATACGGTGTATTTGATTGTTCAGTAAAAGGAACAGGTGTTGCTATAACAGGTGCAAGTAGACAATGGGATGCTTGGCAAACGTTCCAAGGATCAACAACAACGTCTTACGGCGCTTGGGAAGGTCACCAATACTACACTAAATTTATGACTACTTGGGATGGTACTTGGGGAATGATTTATTCACCATATTACTACTACGGAGTTGGTATCAATGCATTCTGTATGAGTTTAGAGAATCCTAAAAAATTCATAAGTATTAACCAAACTAAATCAAGTAGAGGAAATCCTTGGTTTGCTTGGGGTCGTACAGGTTTCCACGGAGGTTGGTCAGACAACACCGACGGTACTTCTCATAGAACGTATGCGTGGTCTTTTGATCCAACGGATTCAGATGAAACTACGACAACTAGAGTTTACGACGGTAGCTCATCAGGAGATGGAGTTATTCCAAACAACAATAACCTTGTTGGTGCAGACATAACTAATAAAACTGGAAATCACGGTTTAACAGCTGCAAGAACGTGGCTACACGGAGGTTTCTATTCAACTGCTTATCCATTGTTAATGCAAATTGACTGGTGGGGAAGTTATGGAAACAACGATTCTACTTACGGTGGTAAGTACGGTTCATAATAAAATATATAATTAAGGAGAATTAAAAAAAATGGCAACATATTACTTTAATGTACACGACGGATCAGCTTTTACAGATAAAGCAACCGCTGGCGATGAAGCAGTATCAGCAGGAAGAGCAGTCAAAAGAGATGATGTTCCTGATGGTGTTGAACCTTGGAGATTATCTTGGAACGGTTCAGCAGTAGTTTGCTTTGCAGAAGGCAAAACAGAAGCTGAAGCAATAGCACAGAAACAACAAGACTCAGATGACGAAGCTACTGCTAATAAAGCAAAACAAGATGAATTGGTTAAAGCTGAAGTTGTTAAAACTAAAGCTCTTAAAGACGAAGGTCTTGAAGTTTAATTAATTCTCCAGAAGATAGTAATATCTTCTTACATCACCTGGTTATATTATGTACGATATCAAAGAATTAACAGCAGAAATTCATCAAAACGCAGAAAGACAAGAGTTTGTCAAGACTCTTATGTCTGGTTCTATTGAACCTAATCTTTACGCCACATATCTTTACAACCAATTACAATGCTATTCTGTATTAGAAAAATATGGAATGGAGAATTCTCTATTTCGTACAACTCCTAATCTACCTAGAGGAGAACATATACATTATGATTACAAAGCATTATGGACAGGTGAAGGTGAGCCAACTATAACTCAAAGTACAAAAGATTATGTTGCTCATATTGAAACAATCAAAGAAGACGCAGAAAAATTATACGCTCATATCTATACTAGACATTTAGGAGATGTATCTGGTGGTCAAATGATAATGAAAAGAACGCCAGGACCTAATCGTTATTACAAATTTAAGCATAAAGAAATAAAAGAATATAAACGAATAGTAAAAGAAACAATAAACAGTTATTTAAATGTTTATAAACTTAATATTTTAAATGAGTGTAAATTTTGTTTTGCAAGTGCTACAGCATTGTTTAAAGAAATGAACGAAATGGATACTTCTAAACCTTTAATATTAACCAATGAAGTATTTGACGAAAATAATAAAGATACAGAAAATGATCCTTTCAAAGGAACAAGTATTGAAGGAAGAGATTAATGATTTGGGAAAGATTAATCAAACTTGAAAAAGACATAATTGCTATACTTGATAAACGTTGTAAAGAATATAACGAAGAAGGTATGGATAGATTTAATAATGATAATTGGACCAACCGAACTTGGTCTAATATGAGTGTAAGACGTGCTCACGTAGACGTAGTGGATGCTAGAGAAACAAAAGGTCTTTGGATGGCACACATATGTTTATTTCCAAATTTAACAAATGGTGGTCCAATTTATGGATTTGATGTTATTGCAGGAAAGAAAAAGGTGACAGGTTGTTTTCACGATTTTAGTCCACTATTATTAAAAGAACACCCATTAACAAAGTATTTTATAGAAGAAACCAAATGGTATAAACCATCTAAAAAAAGAGAATTGCCAGATTGGGCATTAGAAATTTTTAGTCCAGGTATGATTGCCGCTGGTAATATATCAGATGAAAGAGAATTAAATCAAATTTGTACTCTTGCTACGTCTAATTTAGAAAATTATCTTGACAAAATTGGTCATTATAATAGCGATTCAAAAAAAGAAGATGTTATAAGAGCTCAAAACTTCTATTGCGAGCACCAACAACAAAATCCACACACCCCTAGAGTAATGCGATCCCTTGGATTGCCTGAAGATGATATAAGAGTATTCTGTACTGATAATTTGTTTCCGAAGATATAATTGTTATTATAAATATACAATAAAGGGATTTATATGGCAAAACCAGCAACCAGAGAACAGTTAAAACAGTACGCTTTAAGAGCTTTAGGAAAACCAGTAATAGAAATTAACGTAGATGACGACCAGTTAGAAGATAGACTGGACGAAGCATTACAATATTTTGCTCAATATCACTATGAAGGTGTTAAAAGAACCTACCTAAAATACAAGTATACTCAAGCAGATAAAGATAGAATTACAGGTACAGGTACAACTGAAGTTGCTACTAAAACTTATGGTGATTCAACTACTGTATCAAGTGAGTGGGTAGAAGGTAATCAGTATATCATTGTTCCTGAATCAGTTATATCAGTAGTTAATATTTTTCCATTTTCAAACAAAGGTAATTTAAATTTATTTGATGTTAGATATCAATTAAGATTAAATGACTTATATGATTTTTCTTCAACGTCTGTTATTAATTATGATGTTGTATTAAGACATTTAGATTTTTTAGACCACGTATTAGTTGGTGAAAAACCAATGAGATTTAATCAACACGATAATAGATTGTATATAGATATGGATTGGAAAAATGATTTACAAGTTGATGAATTTCTTGTAATAGAGTGTTTTAGACAATTAGATCCAGAACAATTTACAGATGTCTATGATGATTTATTTTTAAAGAAATATGTTGTTGCTTTATTTAAAAAACAATGGGGCGCTAATTTAGCAAAATTTGGTGGTGTTCAAATGATAGGTGGGGTTACTTTAAACGGACAAGAAATTTATTCACAAGCATTAGCAGATATAGAAACTTTAGAACAAAAAATCAGGTCACAATACGAATTAAATCCAACCTTTATGATAGGATAATGCTATGCCAGTTAATCATTACTTTCAAGGTGGACGAGGCATAGGCAATGCTGCCGAAAAAAGACTACACGAAGATATAATTGTTGAAGGTCTTAAAATTTACGGTCAGGATGTCTTTTACTTACCACGAACATTAGTCAATAAAGATTTAATACTAGGAGAAGATGTAACTAGTAAGTTTGACGATTCATTTTCAATAGAAATGTATTTTGAAAACAATACAGGTTTTGCAGGTGAGCAAGAAATCATAAGTAAATTTGGATTAGAAATTAGGGACGACACAACACTTGTTGTTGCAAAAAGAAGTTTCAATAATTTAGTTGCAAATAAAGCAAACTTAATTGCTTCAGGAAGACCAAATGAAGGTGATGTAATTTATGTTCCTTTAATGGGTTCTTTCTTTGAAATTTTATTTGTAGAAGACCAGGAACCTTTCTATCAATTAGGAAACTTACCAGTTTATAAATTAAAAGTAACTCGTTGGGAATATTCAAGTGAAAAACTTGATACAGGTTTAGAAGTTATTGACCAACACGAAGACGCAGCTACTTTAGACCAATTACAGTATAGAGTAAAATTAGAATACGGTCAAGAGGCTATGACAGGTGCAGGATCATTAACGTTAGAAGACTACTTTGACCATTCAACAGGTCAACCATCTTTCTTAATGAAAGAAGATTATACTGCTTCTAATATACAAACACAATCTCCATATGCAGATAACCTAGACTTGAATAAAGAGGCAGGATATGATACAGTAGGAACAGCAGATGATATATTAGACTTTACTGAAAGAAATCCGTTTGGGGAGATTGATGAGTAATGGAAAACACTAGAGATAGACATAAACAATTAACTGAACATACTAATAAAGTTAATAGAGAAAAAAAAACTTTAGAATTAACTAAAGTTTTAAGAACAGAAGTTGAAATAGGTGCAACAGGCACACAAAGATATAGAATTAAAAAAGGACCTAATAAAGGTAAAATATTATAATGTTCGGAACACATTTTTATAATCAAAGTTTAAGAAGACTAACTATTGCTTTTGGTCAAATTTTCAATAACGTTATAGTACAGACGAAATCAAGCACAGGCGCTGTTACTAAAAGAATGCGTGTACCTTTGGCATATGCACCTAAAGAAAAGTTTATACAAAGATTAGAACAACAAGCAAATTTAGACAAAGGTAGAACTTTTGCAATTGTTTTACCTAGAATGGGATTTGAATTAAAAGGATTAAAATATGATCCTAATAGAAAGTTAAATAAATTACAAAAAACTGTTAGAGTTAAATCTTCTGATTCTACTATACATAATTTTAATTATTCACCAGTACCATATGATATACAATTTTCTTTATATTCTTTTACTGCTACAGCAGAAAATGGACTACAAATAATTGAACAAATATTACCTTATTTTCAACCAGACTATACAGTTACTATTAATGCAATACCAGAATTAAATATTAAACGTGATGTTCCTATTGTTTTAGATGAAGTAATATATGAAGATACATATGATGGTGATTTTAATAAGCGAAGAGCTGTTATATATACTTTAAACTTTACTGCTAAAACTTACTTATATGGACCTATGGCACAAGGTAAAGTTATTAGAAAATCACAAGCAGATTTAGGAACATCTACGGATGCTCCTTTATCAAGAGAAGAAAGAATTATAACGATACCAAATCCTGAAAGTGCTAATGCAGATGATGATTTTGGATTTACAACAAAGATTAGTTTCTATGATGATACAAAGAAATATAATCCAGTAACAGGAGAAGATGAATAATGAGTAAATTGGAAGAAAGTGTTAATGAAATATTAGGTTTGGAAGGTAAAAATAAAGTTACTGATACTCCTTTAGAACCACCTAAAGAATTTAAAGCTCCAGTACAAAGAAAAAATGGTGAAGTTGCAATAAAAATAGATAAAGATATTAATACAGATTATGATTATAGTAGAGAGAATTATTATAATCTTATAGAAAAAGGTCAAGAGGCAATACAAGGTATTTTAGATATTGCAAAAGAAGGTCAACACCCTAGAGCATATGAAGTTGTTGGTCAACTAATAGGACAAGTTGCTACGTCTGTTGATAAATTACAAGACCTACAAAAGAAATTAAAAGATTTAAAAGAACTACCTGGTAAAACAAATGCTAATATTAAAAATGCTTTATTTGTAGGTTCAACAGCAGAATTACAAAAGATGTTGAATAAACAAAGTATGGAAACTAAAAAAGAAAAGAGAATTGAAAATGAAATTATTGACGGCAAATCAGAAAGTAAAGAATAAAAAACCTATCGCAATAAAAGACTTAAAATATATTAAGTCAATGGCACCATTAAAAGAATTATTAGATGGTGAATCATTAAATTATCCAATAGAAGTAAAAGAGCACATTGTATCAGAAGTACCTAGATACGGTGTAATGGGCATACCCTATATAGAAAAAGAATATAGTGTGTGGAGAGGCAGTCAGCGAGTGCAGGCAGCTATTAAATTAGGTTATACACATATTGAAGGAGTGATAATAAATGAAAGAACATAAATTTCCATTAGAAAGTTTTATCGGTGGTTGGTATATGGATGAAAAAATTTGTGATGGTATCGTAGATTTATTCAAAGAAAATCCACAAGAACAAAGACCAGGTGTTATAGGTGGACCTTTTAGTGTTAATAAGAAACATAAAGATTCAATAGATATTGGAGTTGATCCACATTGGAAAGAACCAAGATATTGGGCATATAAACAAGCATTAAAAGAGTGTTGTTCTTTATATGAAGAGAAATATCCTGAACTTGCTCATTTTAAACCTTGGGGTTTAGTTGAAGGAGTTAATATACAATATTATCCACCAGCAGGAGGTTATTTTGCTCCTCATTTTGAAAGAGGAAGTATCCACGAAAATCGTAATTTAGTTTTTATGACTTATTTAAATGATGTGCCTGAAGGTGGTACACATTTTAAATATCAAAAATTAACAACACCAGCTAAAAAAGGACTAACTTTAATTTGGCCTACTGACTTTACGCATACACATAGCGGTCAAATAACGAAAGAACACGAAAAATATATCATAACTGGTTGGTTCGGTTTTTTAAAGTAAAATAAGATAAATAGTATTATGAGTGTAACAGACGCATATTTAGGAAATCCTAATCTTAAAAAAGTAAATACACCAGTTGAATTTACTAAAGAACAGATTGTAGAATTTCAAAAATGTAAAGCAGACCCAATATATTTTATGGAGCAACATATGAAAATTGTTTCCCTAGATGAAGGTCTTATACCTTTTAGTATGTATGGTTTTCAAAAAAAGATTGTTCATACAATTGACAAAAACAGATTTACTATTTGCAAACTACCTAGACAGTCAGGTAAATCAACAACAACAATTGCATACTTATTACACTATGCAATATTTAATCCAAATTCAAACATAGCAATACTTGCCAATAAATCTTCTACTGCTAGAGATATATTAGGTAGATTACAACTTGCTTATGAAAACTTACCAAAGTATATACAACAAGGTGTTATCAATTGGAACAAAGGTAATATAGAATTAGAAAATAAATCTACTATTATTGCAGCCGCTACATCTTCAAGTGCAATACGAGGAGGTTCTTATAATATAATATTTCTTGACGAGTTTGCTTTCGTACCTGCTAATATAGCAGAAATGTTTTTTAGCTCAGTTTATCCTACGATTACATCAGGTAAAACTACAAAAGTTATTATAGTTTCTACTCCCCACGGAATGAATCAATTTTATAAATTATGGACAGACGCTGAAAACAAAAGAAATGATTATGTACCTATTGAAGTACATTGGTCAGAAGTACCAGGTAGAGATGAAAAGTGGAAAGAAACAACTATACGTAATACATCACAGGAACAATTCCAACAAGAGTTTGAGTGTGAATTTTTAGGTTCAGTAGATACTTTAATTTCACCAGTAAAAATTAAAAATACACCTTATATGACAGCATTAACTTCAAGTGGTGGTTTAGATGTATTTGAAAAAGTTGTAAATGGTAGAAATTATGTTTGTTGTGTTGATGTAGCAAGAGGTGTAGATAAAGATTATTCAGCATTTTTAATATTTGATGTATCTAAAATGCCTTATAGAGTTGTTGCCAAATATAGAAGTAATGAAGTTAAACCGATTTTATTTCCACACTTAATAGCTAAAGCTTGCAAGGCATATAACAAGGCAGATATTCTTTGTGAAACAAATGATATAGGTCAACAAATAGGTGAATCATTAAACTATGAATTAGAATATCCTAATATATTAATGACTACTCAAAGAGGAAGAGCAGGTCAGATATTAGGCGCTGGTTATAGTGGAAGAGGTTCTGGTTTCGGTGTTCGTATGACAAAACAGATTAAAAAAATTGGTTGTTCTAACATCAAAACATTAATTGAAGGCGATAAAGTTATTATTAATGACTTCAATATCATAGAAGAAATGTCAACTTATGCTCGTAGAGGAAATTCTTGGCAAGCGGAAGAAGGTTGTAATGATGATTTAATGACTTGCCTTGTATTATTTGGCTGGTTATCTAATCAACCTTATTTCAAAGAAATGACTAATACTAACGCCAGACAACAACTATATGAAGAACAAGAGAAATTAATAGAGCAAGATATGGCACCTTTTGGTTTTGTAGATGATGGTATACCTGATTGGGAAAAACCAGAAGTAGACGAATATGGAACAGTCTGGCATCCAGTTGTTAGAAAAGGGCTCTAAATCAAGCTTTATATAAATATCCATAGTTATGAATTTTGATTATGGTCGTATGAAAACATACGGAATATGCGAAAATAGAGAAGTTAATTAGCTAATTATAAGGAGAAAACCTAATGGCATTTCAAGTATCACCAGGTGTTCTCGTACAGGAAAAAGACTTAACAAGAATTATTCCTGCCGTTTCATCTTCTTCTGGAGCTTTTGCTGGACAATTCAGTAAAGGACCTCTTGATGAAGTTATAAGTATCGGTAGTGAATCTGAACTTGTATCAACGTTTGGAAAACCAGATAGCTCTAATTTTGAGAGTTATTTTAGTGCTTCAAACTTTTTACAATATTCAAATAACTTGAAAGTAGTTCGTGTACAGAATTCATCTGTATCAAACGCAACTGAAAGTGGTAGTTCGTTTGTAATAAAAAATACTACTGATTACCAAAACAACTATGCTGACGGTTCTGCTTCTGTAGGAATGTGGGCTAGTAGAACAGCTGGAGTATGGGGAAACAATTTAAGTGTTTCTTCTTGTCCATCTGCTACTGCTTACGAAGAAGTTAACAAGACAACTGTTTCAGACGCTTCAACAAGTGTCGGAGATACTGTTGTAACTGTTGCTTCATCTACAGGAATAAGTGCTGGAGATATAGTTAACTTTGGTGATGAATATGAATATAGAGTTATTAGTATTGCTACTAATGACTTGAACATTGTACGAAAAGAAGAACCTTCTTACTATGGCACAACTGACTCATCTGGATTACAAGCGACAATTACAAATGGCGCTCAAGTAAGACGAAGATGGAGATATTATGATTTATTTAACAAAGCACCAGGAACATCTGCTTACTCTCAACAAAGAGGTGGTAGTAATGACGAAATGCATATTGCAATCGTTGACGAAGATGGTGGAATTAATGGCGTTAAAGGCGAAGTACTAGAAAAATTTGAAGCAGTTTCAAAAGCTTCAGACGGTAAATCACCTCAAGGCGACACTAATTACTATTCAGACGTACTTTACAATTCAAGTAATTACGTTTATTGGATGGACCACAATGCTTCGGGTTCAAATTGGGGCACAGCAGCAGCTGGAACTACATTTACAGACGTAGCGTCTGTTAGTGATGTATCATTAATAAATGGTGCAGACGGTACTTCTGCTACAACTGCTCAAATTAAATCTGCTTATGAAAAATACCAAGACGCTGAAACAACAGAAGTTGGTCTTTTAATAGCAGGGGCTGGTGACGCAACACATATAGATAACTTAATTACAATCGCTGAGAAAAGAAAAGACGTAGTAGTTTTTGCTTCTCCAGAGAGAAGTGATGTAGTTAATGTGTCAAATTCAAATACACAAAAAGATAATGTTGTAAATTTCTTTAACGGAGTTGCTTCATCTTCTTATGTGTTCTTTGATAGTGGATACAAATATATGTACGATAGATATAATGATGTCTATAGATATGTTCCTTTAAACGGAGATATGGCAGGACTAGCGGCAAGAACTGATATGGTTGCTGACGCTTGGTATTCACCTGCAGGTTTAAATAGAGGTATCGTTAGAGGTGCAGTTAAACTAGCATTTAATCCAACTCAATCTCAAAGAGATGAATTATACAGAGCAAGAGTAAATCCTGTGACTACGTTCCCAGGACAAGGAACTGTATTGTTCGGAGATAAAACTGGATTGAAAACACCTAGTGCATTTGATAGAGTCAATGTCAGAAGATTGTTCATTATTTTAGAAAAGGCAATTTCAACTGCTTCTAAAGTCCAACTATTTGAATTCAATGATGAATTCACTAGAGCTGGTTTTAGAAATATGGTAGAACCTTTTTTAAGAGAAGTACAAGGAAGACGAGGTATTACAGACTACCTAGTAGTTTGTGATGAAACTAACAACACAAGCGAAGTAGTGGATAGAAATGAATTTGTTGCTGAAATATTTGTAAAACCAGCAAGAAGTATCAACTTTATCTCATTGCAATTCGTTGCAACAAGAACAGGCGTTTCTTTTGAAGAAGTCGCAGGATAATTTAGGGGAGAAATAAAACAATGGCAAACATAAATGATTTCAAAGCTAAACTGTCGGGCGGTGGAGCAAGAAGTAACCAATATAAAGTGGTTATGCCTTTTCCTGGCTACGCACAAGTTGGCGGAGAAATAGAAGACCTAGCATTTTTATGTCAAGCTGCTGAACTACCTGGTATGGCAATCACAACGATTGAAGTACCTTTTAGAGGCAGAGCAATAAAAATCGCTGGAGATAGAACAATAGCGGATTGGAATATCAAAGTAATAAATGATACTAATTTCAAATTGCGTAATGCATTTGAAAGATGGATGAATGGTATTAATAATATGACTGATAACGAAGGATTAACAAATCCTGTAGATTACCAAGTAGACGCATTTGTAGACCAATTGGATAGAAACGGAAATACTATCAAGTCATACACTTTAAGAGGTGTATTTCCTGCAAGTATTAACGCAATTCCTTTGGATTACGCTGCTAAGGGTGATTTATCAGAAACAAGTATTACATTATCGTTCCAATACTTTGAAAGTAACACAACTACTTAATCTTTCATTATAAATAGTATTGAAAGTTTTAAGGAGATAAATTATGGCTGAATTATTTGGATTTTCTATAACTCGGGTTAAAAAACCTACGGATCCAAAACAAGCATTTACACAACCACAAGCGGATGATGGAACACAAACCATCGCCGCTGGTGGGTATTATGGTCAATACTTGGATATGGAAGGTCAGTCAAAGACTGAACACGACCTTATCAGACGTTATAGAGAAATAGCATTGCATCCTGAATGCGATATGGCAATAGAGGATATTATCAACGAGTCAATTGTTGCTAATGAACTCAAAGACGCAATAAGAATAAACCTAGATAACTTACCATTCGGTAAGGAAGTTAGAAGAAAAATAGAAGACGAGTTTAAAGAAGTATTAAGGTTGATGAACTTTAATACAAAAGGTCACGATATCTTTAGAAGATGGTACGTAGACGGTAGAGTATATTATCATAAAGTAATTGATAGAGAATCTACAAGAAAAGGTATTACAGAATTAAGATACATAGACCCTAGAAAAATCAAAAAAATTAGAGAAGTAAGAAAAAGAAGACCAGACGGTCCTACTCCATATGGATTAAACGTCATTGATGATGTTAAAGAATACTTTTTATACAATGAAAAAGGAGTTACAAATACTACATCAGGTGGAATTAAAATTGCTGTTGACGCAATAGCATTTTGTCCTAGTGGATTAATAGACCAAAATAAAAATATGGTCTTATCATATTTACATAAGGCAATTAAACCTGTTAATCAATTACGTATGATTGAGGACGCAAGTGTTATTTACAGAATAGCAAGAGCGCCTGAAAGACGTATATTTAAAATTGATGTTGGTAATTTACCGAAGATAAAAGCAGAACAATACTTACGTGATGTTATGGCAAGATATAGAAACAAACTTGTTTATGACGCAAACACAGGTGAGATACGTGATGACAGAAACTATATGTCAATGCTTGAAGACTTTTGGTTACCAAGTAGAGATGGAGGAAGAGGAACAGATATTACTACTTTACCAGGTGGACAACAACTTGGTGAAATGGGAGATATAGAATACTTTAGAAGTAAATTATATCGTTCTTTAAATGTTCCTGCTAGTAGATTAGAAGCGTCAACTGGATTTAATCTAGGACGTTCAACTGAAATTACTAGAGATGAACTTAAATTTACAAAATTTGTTCAAAGATTAAGAAAGAAATTTACTGAAGTATTTAACGATATATTAAGAACTCAATTAGTTTTAAAAGCCGTAATTACGGATGAAGATTGGCATATTGTAAGAGACCATTTACAATACGACTTTTTACAAGATGGACATTTTGCTGAACTAAAAGATTCTGAATTATTGTTAGAAAGAATAAGACTTGCTGATTCAGTAAGAGAGTATGTTGGTAAGTACTTTTCAGTAGAGTACGTAAGAAAAAAAATCTTACGTCAAAATGATAGGGAGATTGAAGATATAAACAATCAGATTAGAAAAGAAGTTAAAGATGGTGTTATTGCTGACCCTATGCAACAATATACAGCACATAAAGATGAAATAGAAGGAGATATGTAATGGCAGACGCAAGTATTCCAAGTAAGACAGCAGAATTTATTGATAAATTGCAACAAGGGAAAAATGCAGACGCAGGAGAGGCATTTAAGGATGCTTTAAGAGATAAAGTAGCAAGTGCTCTTGACAAACAAAGAGTAGATGTAGCAGCTAAAGTTTTTAAAGGTGTAGAACCTGAAAAATTTAGTGCTCCTAAACCTGCAGTAACAGACCCGAGTGCAAGAACTGATAAAATTATGGATACAGATGGAAAAGAAATCGCTTTTGAACCGAAAGAACCGGCTCCAGAAGCACCAGAACCTGTAGCACCAGAAATGGCGCCAGGACACGAAACACCACCAGACGCAGGTGTATAGAAATGGATAACGAATATTTTTTTACAAGTAAAATATTTGAAGATACAAAGTATCTTGACTCTAAAAGTTATGGAGATTTATCTCCTAGATTAAAGTTAGCAGTACAAGATACTTTCAGTCTAATTGAAAGAACGTCTGGAGATATTATAACTAAATTTGAGTCTTCAGTAGATAAAGTTGCTGAAGCAAGAAAAATAAATAAAGAAGAACTATACAAATATTTTGATAACGAAGTAAACGAACAATTAGGAGAGTAGTATGGCGTGGGTAGATGTACCAGGATCAAATAGTGTTTGGGAGTATGAAAATACTGCCACGGCATCCAATACATATGCAGACGCACCTGGAACTTATTCAGGTGGTATAAGAACTTATACAACTCCTGGAACTGGCGTAGTAAATAAGGTCTATGCTAGATGTAGAAAAAAAGGAACAACAGTAGAGCGTGGTGAATTATCTAAAGATTTTTATGACGCAACACATTTAGGATTCTAATGGCAGATACAGTTACAACACAAACAATAGCAGATACATCTGGAGTTAAATATGTTATAAAAATGACTAACTTTTCAGATGGTTCTGGAGAAACTAACGTACAAAAAATAGACGCTTCAGCGACTACTTTTATGAGTGAAGATGGTGAAAGACGTATAGCAAGAGTATATTATTCAGTTAACGTATCAGACGCAAAATCTGGTGTGGAATTGATATGGGACGGTGCTACAAATTCTACTGCTTTATTTCTTTCAGGACAAGGAACAATAGATTTAAGAACTGATGGAAACTCATTTAAAAATGACGCAACTACACCAACAGGTGATGTATTGTTAAGTACAAAGAATTTTGCTAAAGGCGATAACTACTCATTAATCGTTGAATTTAGATAAGAAATCTTATAAATAATAGAGAAGAGAGAGAACAATGAAACTAATTACCGAAGAAGCTGCTCAATCACAATTTATAGTTGAAGAGGTTGGTGGCAAGAAAAATTACAAAATCAAAGGTGTCTTTTTACAAGCAGATATCAAAAATAGGAATGGAAGAGTCTATCCTAAAGAGATATTAGAAAAAGAAGTTTCAAGATATAATAGAGAATTTATCAACAAAAGACGTGCATTTGGTGAGTTAGGACATCCTGACGGACCAGTTGTAAATCTTGAAAGAGTAAGTCATATGATAACAGACTTACATCCTGACGGTTCAAATTTTGTTGGTGAAGCAAAAGTGATGGATACACCATATGGTAAGATTGTTAAAAATCTTATTAACGAAGGTGCTCAATTAGGAGTGTCTTCAAGAGGTATGGGATCACTAGTGCGAGGACGTGGCGGAGTTAATGAAGTAGGAAGAGATTTTTACTTAGCAACTGCCGCTGACATTGTAGCAGACCCAAGCGCTCCTGACGCTTTCGTAGAAGGCATTATGGAAAATAAAGAGTGGGTATGGGATAATGGTGTTATCAAAGAGAGAGATATTGAAGAGTGGAAACAGTACATAAATGAAGCTAAAAGACTACGTTTAGCAGAAGCAAAAGCTAAAGTCTTTAAAGAATTCATTGAAAAACTGTAATCTTATAAATATCTATTAATAAAGAGAAATAATTTAAACGTTTAAATTAATTAAGGAGATTTATTCTTATGGCCGATACAGAACAAAAATTAGAGGCGTTAGAAGCAAAAGCAGTGGAAGAGGCGAATTCACCTAATCCAATGGCGGATGCTCCTAAAAAGAATGCTGTTGCGGCTGAACCTTCTCATATTGCTAAAATGAGTGAATATGAAGATTTAGGTAAGGCAGTAGTAAAACCAACAGATTCAAATCCTGACGCAACTAAAAAAGTTACAAAAGTTTCTGGACAAGCTCCTCAAAAATCACAAGGTGCTGCTGACCCAATGCCAAAATTATCGGGACACAACACTAAATTGGAGAATAAAGAAACTAAAAAAGACGAAGACGGTAAAGAAATTAAAGAAGGCGATTTACCACCAGCACTTCAAAAAGCTATTGACGCTAAGAAAGACAAAGAAGACAAAAAAGATGTCAAAGAGTCTGACGAGAAAAAAGATGCTAAAAAAGATGACGCTGAGGTAAGAACTGAAGACGAAGATAAAGAAAAGAAAAAAGACATTGACGTAAAAGAACACGTTGACGCCTTAATCGCTGGAGAGAAAGACTTAACCGAAGAGTTTAAGACAAAAGCTGCAACCATTTTTGAAGCGGCAATCAAATCTAAAGTAAAAGAAATTGCTGAAGAAATGGAAACAGATTATAATACTAAATTAGAGCAAGAAAGTGCTAAAGCAAAATCTGAATTAACTGAAAAAGTTGATTCTTACCTTGCATACGTTGTTGAAGAGTGGATGAAAGAAAACGAAATCGCTCTTGAAAGAGGTATCAAAGGAGAAATTGCTGAAGACTTTATCAATGGTCTGAAAAAATTATTTGAAGACCACTACATTGATGTTCCAGATGAAAAATATAACGTGCTTGAAGACCAAGCAGGTAAAATTGAAAAACTGGAAAAAGACCTCAATGAGCAGATTGAAAAAAATGTTGAGTTAAATAAGGAAGTTGGAACTAAAGTTAGAGATGAAATCAAAGCTAAAGTTTCTGAAGACCTTGCTGACACAGCAAAAGAAAAATTTGCTAAACTTGCTGAAGAGATTGAGTACTCTAACGCTGAAGACTATCAAAAGAAATTAGAAACTGTTAAAGAATCTTATTTTGGAAAGAAAACTCCGACTGCTGAAGAGAAACTAGATGATGGAGCGGCAGATGGATCAACACCAATTGGTGAAGATTTATCAAAATCTATGGCTGCTTACAGCGCCGCTATAAGCAAAACTAAAGACATTAAGTTGTCTATTAAGTAAATATAAAGGGAGATAAACACATATGTACTTATCTGAAACACACGAAAAAAAATGGCAGCCAGTACTAGAGCATCCTGATTTACCAAAAATTACTGATGCTTATAGACGTGCCGTTACATCTGTGATATTAGAAAACCAAGAACGTGCTTCTAAAGAAGATAACGCTTACTTGGCTGAAGCTGCTCCGACTAACGCAACAGGTAGTGCTGTTGCAAATTGGGATCCAATCCTAATTTCACTAGTTAGACGAGCTATGCCTAATCTAATCGCATACGACATTGCAGGTGTTCAACCAATGACAGGTCCTACAGGACTTATATTCGCAATGAGAAGTAGATATACTTCACAAACAGGCGGAGAGTCGTTCTTTGATGAAGCTGATACAGATTTTTCAGGCAGAAATGCTGCTGGATCTTCTGTTGACGGTTATTCAGCAACAGACCACGCAGGAACTAATCCTGGTGTATTAAACGACGGTTCACCTGGAACTTATACTAAAGGCGAAGCAATGACTACAGCGAAAGCTGAAGCATTAGGCGACGCTAGCGGTAATGCATTTGCTGAAATGGCTTTCTCAATAGAGAAATCTACGGTAACTGCTAAATCAAGAGCTCTTAAAGCTGAATACACTATGGAACTTGCTCAAGACTTAAAAGCAATCCACGGTTTAGACGCAGAAACAGAACTTGCAAACATCTTATCAGCTGAAATTTTAGCTGAAATCAATAGAGAAGTTGTAAGAACTATCTACATCAATTCAGAAAAAGGTGCTCAAACTGGTAACGTAACTACAGCGGGAATTTTTGACCTAGATACAGACTCAAATGGCAGATGGTCAGTTGAGAGATTCAAAGGTCTTATGTTCCAACTTGAAAGAGATGCTAATAGAATTGCACAAAGAACCAGAAGAGGAAAAGGTAATATAATTATCTGTTCTTCTGATGTTGCTTCTGCTCTTCAAATGGCAGGCGTATTAGACTACACACCAGCTCTTAACAACAACCTAAACGTTGATGACACAGGTAATACTTTTGCAGGTGTTCTTAACGGTAGATTTAAAGTATACATTGATCCTTACTCAGCTAATAGTGCTGCTAAACAGTACTACGTTGTTGGATACAAAGGTACTTCACCATATGACGCAGGAATATTCTATTGCCCATATGTACCTCTACAAATGGTTAGAGCTGTTGGACAAGACACTTTCCAACCAAAAATCGGATTCAAGACTAGATATGGCTTAATCGCTAATCCATTCGCTGAAACTGGTGCTCAGTCAGGTGCTGCTACAGCAGTAAATGACGCTGGAAGTGCTAACTCTAATAGATACTACCAAAAAGTTCAAGTTGCTAACTTGATGTAATATCATTGGTTAGAAACATTTTCTAACAGAATTAAAAGGGGAGTTTTTACTCCCCTTTTTTTTGGCCTAATTTTCGCATATAAATAGTACTATGACAATAGAACAATCATACAAAAGACAACCAACGAAGTTTGATTATGCAGCTCCAACGCAGTTTAAATTTACTATTACAAAACTTCCTAAAGTAGAATTTTTTTGTACGGCAGTAAATTTACCAGGCATAACACTAGAAGGTATGATGGAACAACAAACACCATTAAAAAATATACCTGTACCTGGAGATAAACTAGCGTATGCTCCTCTTACTATGGACTTTATGGTTGATGAAAATTTAGAAAACTATAGAGAGATACACGGTTGGTTAACTGGTCTAGGTTTTCCTAAAGATAGAAAAGAATTTAGAGATTTACTTGGTGGTGGTGCAGATAGATTTCCAACATCTACTGGTAGAAAACAAGAAACAGACGCAGGTATAATAAGAAACCAAGCAGGTGCTACTGGTGCTGTTTATTCAGACGCAACATTAAGTATATTAACAAGTAAAAATACAACAAATATTCAAGTCAGATTCGCAGACGTATTCCCTACATCTTTATCTGGATTGAATTATAATCAACAACAAACGGATGTAAACTATTTAATAGCAACAGTTAACTTTCAATACAAAATATATGAATTTGCAGAAGGAAGTGGACAAACTTCGGTAACAGTTACGTAAGAAACTTTACTTTTCTATTATAATATGTTATAGTGATAATTATGGATTTAGAACAATTACAAGAACAAGCAGACAAAGACTTAAAAATTAACGATAGTGAACTTGATTTAGAATCAATCAAAACACCTCAATTACATAACCAATATCTCAAACACTTAACAAAGTTTAAGTTAATGTTAAGTAGAGCAGAAAGTGAATTACATATAGTTAAAAGAGGTAAGTGGGAATACTATACAGGTAAAGCAGACCCTAGCGTCTATATTGAAAAACCTTTTAACTTAAAAATATTAAGGCAAGACGTAGATAAGTATATTGATTCAGACGAAGAAGTTATTAGAGCAAAACAAAAGGTTGATTATCTCAATACAGTTGTTGATTTTTTAGATAGAAGTATTAGACAAATTACAAATAGAACATTTACTATTAAGAACGCAATTGATTGGAAGAAGTTTACATCAGGAGCCATTTAATGGATCAGAAAAAATCTAAAGTTGATATACACGTATTTAAAAGTGATCCTAAAAAATCTTTTTTTGCACCCGAGTATGATTACAGAATATTTGAAACTGAAGTACAACAAGTTAATTGTCAAGAGTTAGCAAAACTTCTTTTAAGTAAAGAAGAAGAAATATTAAAATTATCTAAATCAACTGTAGCAGCTGGAGCTGTAAATGCTTACACAGGACTAAAAGGTGAGAGTACAACACAAAGATTTGATAAGTATAATGTTTTAAAATGGGAAGATGAAAATATAAAGCATTTAAAAGGAAATATAATACACTTTCATAATGGAATTATGCAATACTTTAAACAACCAATTCCAAAAGAATTGTATATACAATGTTGGTATAATGTTATGCGTAAAGGAGAACAAATAAAAGCTCATTTACACGATATAGGAGCACATTGTTATTTAGGAGGTCATATTTGCGTACAGACAACAGATACTACATCTACTCATTATATCAATCCAATAAATCAAATTAATGACCCTATGATATATAGTAGTAAAAATACAGTAGGTAAAATGACTGTATTTCCAAATAATGTACCACACTATACGGATGTATATGAAGAAGATTCAGAAAGAATAACAATTGCATTTGATTTATTTCCATTTAATCCAGAAACAATAAAAGACGGAAACTTACATTCAGGAAATTATTTAAAGATAGTATGAAAAATGTAAGGTATCTTGTTATAGACAAAAAGGATGATGTCTATTTAAAGATAGAAGCAGAAGATTCCATTAGAAGAGAATTAGGACAACACTTTACTTTTGAAGTACCTGGTTTTCGTTTTATGCCACAATTTCGTAATAGGGTATGGGACGGAAAGATAAGACTATTTTCATATGCAACTGGTCAAATATACGTAGGGTTATATCCTTATATACTTAATTGGTGTAAAGAGAATGAAATAGAAGTTGTTGATGGAACAAAGTTAGAAGATACTAAAGTAGATGATGATAAGGTAGAAAAATTTATTAATGCTCTTAAAATTCCTATGGAAGTAAGAGATTATCAGAAAGAAGCATTTACATATTCAGTTAAAAAAAATAGATGTTTATTACTATCGCCAACAGCTAGTGGTAAATCACTTATTTTATATCTATTAGTACGTTTCAATCTATTAAGACTACCTAAAAATAAGAAGATATTAATTATAGTACCTACCACATCATTAGTAGAACAATTATATAAAGATTTTAAAGACTATGGCTATGATAGTAATAAAAATGTACATAGAATCTATGAAGGACATAGTAAGATAACATCTAAAAGAGTAGTTATATCTACTTGGCAATCAATTTATAATCTATCAAAGAACTATTTTAGCGATTATGGTATGTTAATTGGTGACGAAGCACATCTATTTAAGGCAGTATCATTAACAAAGATAATGACGAAGTTAGTTAAGTGTAAATATAAAATAGGTTGTACTGGTACCCTAGATGATAGTAAAACACATAAATTAGTATTAGAAGGACTGTTTGGTGCAGTCAATAAAGTTACTACCACAACCGAATTACAAGATAGAGAACACTTAGCTAAACTTAAAATTTTCTGTTTAGTATTACAATATGGTAAAGCACAAATAGATTTCTTGAAAAATAAAACTTATCAAGAAGAAATGGATTTTTTAGTTAGAAATGAGAAAAGAAATAAATACATTAAAAATCTGGTCACTAATTTGCAAGGCAATACTTTATGTCTGTTTCAGTACGTAGAAAAGCACGGTAAGTTATTATATGAATTAATTAAAGAAAAGGCAGGTGACCGACCTATTTTCTATATCCACGGAGGAGTGGAAGCAGATGAAAGAGAACAAGTTAGAGCAATTACCGAAAAGTCGGATGACGCAATTATTGTCGCTTCTTATGGGACGTTCAGTACTGGTATCAATATCCGTAATTTACACAATATTGTTTTTAGTAGCCCTAGTAAATCTCGTATAAGAAATTTACAATCAATAGGACGAGGATTAAGACTAAAAGATAACAATTCACACGCAACGTTATATGACATTGCTGATGACCTTTCCTATGGCGAAAAAGAAAATTATACTCTACAACACTTTAGAGAACGTATAAATATTTACAATAGTGAAGATTTTGACTATGAAATTCACAATATAGAATTGGAGAGAAATGGAAAAAGTTAAAGCAAACATACGTATAATCAAACTAGTCAATGGTGATGATGTTGTTGCCCATATGCCAATCGGTCCAAAACAACTACCAGAAAAATCTCCATTGCTTAGAATAGCAAAACCACTACAAATTAAGTATATTCCTCAAATGACAGCTACTGGAATAAGAGATTATATTGCTCTTATTAAATGGGTAAATTATTCTCCAGATAAAGTTATTACTATTCCGAAAGATAAGATAATGACTATAACTATGGCGTCGGAAGATATGACTCAAAACTATACAACTTTAGCAAATGATTATGATAAATTAGACCAACCGAAAAAGGCCAAAAAGGGTGACTTTATACAAGAACAAATTTCGGTGGAAGATAATGAATTATTGAACGAAATATTTAAAGATAAAATAACGAAGAGAACGCTCCACTAGTTACTTAAAGCGGTCTCCAACGGTCTACATAGACCATTATATACAAAAAACGTGAAAAGTCAAGTGCCATTCAAATCTAAAAAACTCGCCCATATTGCTAAACAATGGCAGATAGGAGAGATTATTCCTGTCAAAAAACTATCTAAAGCAATTAAAAGATTATTACGTCATAGCATTGACAAAGACAAAAAATTGTAGTAATATGTAATCATTATGCCAGGAATCAGAATTAAAAAAAAACCAGAACATTATGTAAATAATAAGGAATTCTTACACGCAATGATAGACTATAGAAAGTCTGTTAATAAAGCGAAAAGATTAAAACAAAATAAACCACCAGTACCAAATTATGTTGGTGAGTGTTTTTTAAAAATAGCCAATCACTTATCCTTTAGACCAAACTTTATAAATTATACTTATAGGGATGATATGATAAGCGATGGTATTGAGAACTGTTTACAGTATCTTGATAATTTTAATCCTAAAACATCTAACAACCCCTTTGCTTATTTCACACAAATTATCTATTATGCCTTTGTACGGAGAATACAGAAAGAAAAAAAACAAACAACTATTAAACACCGTATGATTCAAAACGCAAACTATGATGATATGACATTGCAACCAGGAGAAGATAGAGAGTTTAAAAATCAATTTACAGAATTTCTACAAAAAAATCTTCCGCAGGAAGAACCAGTTAAAAAAACAACAACTAAAAAAAAGAAAAAAGTAATTAAGAAGAAAAAATAATTATGAAAAGTGATAAGATTTTAATAGTCGGTGGAGGTTCTGCTGGCTGGATGACGGCGGCGACTTTAATTAAAGCATTTCCAAACAAAGATATTACAGTAATAGAATCACCAAATATACCAACTGTTGGTGTTGGTGAAAGTACAATATCAAAAGTTAAACAATGGACTAAATTTTTAGGCATTGATGATAAAGAATTTTTAAAACATACAGATGGCACTATTAAGTTTAGTATTAAGTTTACAGACTTTAATGGAAAAGACGAGCCAGCATTTCATTATCCTTTTGGTCCTATTAAAATAGAAGGAACTCAATTAAATTATAATGACTGGTGGATGAAAAAAGAATTTTATCCAGAAACACCTGTTTCAGATTATGCTGATAGTTTTGCTCCTAATATGGCATTAGTTAATCAAGGTAAAGGTGCTTTTAACTTTCACGGTTTTGAACTTGACCGAGATTCTGCTTATCAGTTTGACGCAACTAAATTTGGTCTATGGTTAAGAGACCATTATTGTTTACCAAGAGGTGTTAAACATATACAAGAAGATATTATTGATGTGCCTACAAATGAGAATGGTATTAAATGTGTAGTTACAAAAACATATAGTTACTACGCAGATTTATTTGTTGATTGTACAGGTTTTAAATCAATGCTTTTAGGTGGTGCATTAAAAGAACCTTTTGAAACTATAAAAAATCTACCAAACAATAAAGCGTGGGCGACTAGAATTCCTTATGTTGATAAAGAAAAAGAAGTAGAATGCTTTACCAATTGCACAGCAATAGAGAACGGTTGGGTGTGGAACATACCATTGTGGAGTAGAATTGGTACAGGTTATGTTTATTCAGATAAATTTGTAGATGATGAAACTGCTTTAAAAGAATTTAAAAATCATTTAGCAAAAGTAAGACCTGGATTTAATAAAGAAGAACACGAATTTAGAAACATTACAATGAGAACTGGTATACACGAAAGATTATTTGTGAAAAATTGTGTTGCAATAGGACTATCTGCTGGATTTATTGAACCATTAGAGAGTAATGGTTTGTTTTCAGTACACGAATTTTTAATGATGTTAGTAAGAAATTTAAGAAGAGGTGAAATTACACGTTGGGATAAAGATAACTTTACGTTTGCTTGTAAATCTATCTTTAAAGGATTTGAGGAATTTGTTGGGTTGCATTATGCATTGTCAACAAGAAATGATACACCATATTGGAAAGCAAATAATGAAAAAGTATGGGAAGAAAGTTTATATACTTTTAAACCTAAAATTATGTTAGGATATTTACAAGCTGCTTTACAAAGAAATATGGCGTCGGAGTTTCCTGTTGATCCTATGGATAGACCAGGTAAATATGGATTGCATTATATAGCAGCTGGTTTAAATTGGTGCCCAATGGATTTACCTAACTTAATAAATCTAACACATAAGAGTGAACAAGAAATAAAAGAACGTATGGAACCATTTATAAAGAAATTAGATGAACGTAAACAACAATGGAATAAAGAAGTTGAAAAGTTTCCAAGTTATCACGATTTTATACAGGAGAATTATTACAAGTGAAAATAGCACTATTAAATGATACACACTTTGGTTGTCGGAATGATAGTCCGCATTTTGTACAGTATCAAGAACGATTTTATGATGAAGTATTTTTTCCATATTTAAAAGAACATAACATCAAGACATTAATACATTTAGGTGATGTAGTTGATAGACGTAAATTTATAAACTTTAAAACGGCGAATTTCTTCCGTCAAAAGATTATGAAAAAGTTATGGGAAGAAAAGATTGATACACATATTATATTAGGTAACCACGATACTTATTATAAGAATACAAATAAAGTAAATGCAATTACTGAATTATGTACAACGTATGATGGTCAAAATGAACCTTGGATATATGCAAGTCCAAAAGAAGTTACCTTTGATGGATTGCCTATATTGTTTATGCCTTGGATATGTGATGATACGTATGAAGAGTCTTTATATGCTATTGAAAATTCAAATTCTGAAATATGTATGGGTCATTTAGAAATTAAAGGGTTTGAAATGCATAGAGGACATATGAACGAACAAGGATTAGATAAATCAATGTTTCATAGATTTGAAAAAGTTTTATCAGGACACTTTCATAAGAAATCAGATGATGGTCGGATATATTATTTAGGAACACAATATGAAATTACTTGGAATGATTATAAAGATCCAAAAGGTTTCCATATTTTTGATACAGATACTAGAGAGTTAACTAGAGTACCTAACCCTATAAGAATATTTAAAAAGATAGTATATGATGATACACAAAACGATTATAATACGTTAGACATATCAAGATTTGATAATAGTTATATTAAACTGTTTATATCTCAAAAAACAGATGAAGATATGTATGATAAGTTTATCAATAGGTTGTATAGTACATTAAATATACACGAACTAAATATATTTGAGGACACTAGTGATGTAACTGCTAGTGTAAAAGAAGACTTAATAGAACAAGGTGAAGATACACTTACATTTTTGGGCAAGTATATAGACCAACTTGATACAGACCTTGACAAAAACAAATTAAAAGAATATACTAAAGAACTATATGGAGAAGTAAATCAATGAGCTTAGATGATAAAGAAATGAAACAAATGGTTGATAGTATTAACCAGGGACAGTTTCAAAATAATGACCAATACTCTTATAACTTTGATAGAGATAAAACTAATATTGATCCAAATGATCCAGTACCTACTAAAGTTGAAACAAAAGGACATTTAGCTTTTGGTCCTTATGTTGCTTATTTTAAAGTACATCAAACATTTTTAGATGGACTTTTAGCAAGAGGTAATGCTAGACCAAAAGGTTCAGGAAATAGTAGACTAGCAGGATTATTAGGTGACCAAAGACGTTATGGTGATGAAGATAAAGAGTGGTACATAAGACACTTTCAACCATACATAAATCAATATGTTGAAGGACATTGTGACTTTGTTGGACAACAATATAATGAACAACAATTTTCAAAAAATTTTACATTAATGGATGTGTGGATTAATTTTATGAAAGAACGTGAATATAATCCTCAACACTCTCACGGTGGACAATTTTCTTGGGTTATATATTTAAAAACACCAGACATAACAGAAGAAAGAAAAGCATTTAAAGGAACTGGTTTAGGTCCTGGAGTTATAGGTTTTCATTACGGTGAAAATCAGGCACCAAAATGGGCGGAACACTCATACAAATATGAACCAGTAGCAGGATATATGTGGATATTTCCAGCACAGTTAAGACACGAAGTATTACCTTATCAAACACCAGGAGAAAGAATAAGTGTGTCAGGTAATTGTTATATGAATCCTCCTAATCAAAGAACAACATACATAAAAGAAAAAGATACACCACAACCTTATATGGGATTAGGCAATCCTAAAAGTGAAAGAAAAGAAAAATACGAAATATCTGGTAACGGTTAATAAGTTTTAGTTTTATATTATGATACAGTTTAAGAGAATATCTTATAAGAATTTTTTATCTACAGGCAATGTTCCAATAGAAGTAGATTTAAGAAAATCACAATTAACATTAGTTATAGGAGCAAACGGAAGTGGTAAGTCTACTTTGTTAGACGCATTATGTTTTGCTTTATTCAATAGACCATTTCGTATTATTAAAAAAGACCAAATGGTTAATACTATTAACAATGGTGGTTGTGAGGTTGAGTTAGAATTTAACGTAGGACCAAAAGAATATAAAGTTATAAGAGGTGTTAAACCAAACATCTTTGAAATACATTGTGATGGACAATTAATGAGTCAAGACGCAAGCGCAATTGATTATCAAAAGTATCTTGAAAACAATATTATGAGGTGCAACTATAGGTCGTTTTGTCAAGTAGTATTATTAGGGTCTTCTTCTTATATGCCATTTATGAAAATGAGAGCAAGTTTCAGAAGAGAGGTTGTTGAAGAGATTTTAGACATAAGAGCCTTTAGTAGAATGGATACTATATTGAGTGGTCAACAAAGAGAATTACAGAATAAAATAACAGAAACCAGACATCAATGTGAGCTTATAGAAACCAAGTACCAGACTGAAGCTAAGTACTTGGATACTCTTCTCCATAAGGATATAGACGTCCAAACGCATAAAAATAGGGTGCTTGAGAAGAATACCAAGGATAGACTAGAATATGAGAACAAGGTAGCACAGCTCAATAAAGATATAGATTCGGCAAAAAATTGCATACAAGATAGACATATAGTTGATGATAAATCAAAGCAATTATCCAAGATAGAAGCGAAGATTGAAACTAATTTAGAAAGACATAAGAAGTCTTTAAAATTTTTTGAAGAAAATGATGTGTGTCCAACTTGTACACAACCACTATCTACAGAATTTAAACATCAAAAATGTAATGAAGAGAAAAATAAGATTAATACTTTACAAGATGGTATGGAAAAGTTATTAAAAGAACTTGTAAATATGGGTGAAAAAATAAATGAATATGATAAAGTAGCAGATAAGATTTATAATTTAAGTGTTGATTTATCAAAAGTAAATACATCATTAGAAGGTCTTAAAAATCAAAGTGATAATATAGAAGAAGATTTAAAAGTATTTACAAATAAAGAAGAAGATATAGCAAATATTAGAAAACAATTAGATGAAATGAAAGACCAATTAAGACATTGTAAAATAGAATTAGATAAAATTGTTGAAGAGAAAATGTATCAAGATGTATTAAGACAAGTATTAAATGACAAAGGCGCTAAGGCACAAATAATTAAGAAGTATATACCTATAATGAATCAATTGATTAATAAGTATCTACAAGCAATGGAGTTTTATGTATCATTTCATTTAGATGAAGAGTTTAATGAAACAGTTAAGAGTAGATATAGAGATACATTTAATTATAATAACTTTAGTGAAGGTGAAAAGATGAGAATAGATTTAGCATTGTTATTTACTTGGAGAGATATAGCTAAACTTAAAAACTCTACTAATACAAATTTATTAATACTAGATGAGATATTTGATTCAAGTTTAGACCTTGCAGGAACAGATGATTTCTTTAAAATAGTACAGAAATTATCAAACGAAAATGTCTTTATTATTTCACATAAAGGCGATATATTATTTGATAAATTTACAAACATAATTAAGTACAAAAAAGACCAAAACTTTACAGTACTAGATAGGATATAATGACAGAAGAAAAAAAGATAGATAAAATTTTAAAACTTGTACCTCCTAGTGATCCTAGAGTTAGGTCAGCAGTAGCACCTTTTACAGATGATATGTTAAAGGAACACGATTTTAAAGATAGAAAAGAACTGTCAGAAGAAATGTTTAAATCAATGGCAAGATATGGTGGTATAGGTTTATCTGCTAATCAAGTAGGTTTACCATTTAATATGTTTGTATTAGGTAATCATATATCATTAGAAAACGGTTTAAAAATGACTTGTTTTAATCCTATGATAGTTAGTACAAGTGAGGAAACTGTAATGATGAAAGAAGGTTGTTTGACATATCCTTTCTTATTTTTAGCTATCAAAAGACCTAGAAAATGTGTAGTAAAATATACAGATGAAAATGGTGATTTAAAAGAAGGTAATTTAGATGGTATGATAAGTAGAATATTCCAACACGAATATGAACATATGTTAGGTAGAAATTTTACTGAACACGCAAGTAAAATGAAACTAGATATGGCAGAAAAAAAGGCAAAGAAACAGTTTAAAATCTGGCAAAAAACTATGGCAGCTAGACACGGAGAAATGAAAAATGATTAAAGTAGTAAAAGATTTTTTACCACAAACTCTTTTTAAATTTATGAAAGATTATGTTGAAGACGAAAAAGTATCTTGGAAATGGCAAGATAATTCAACATATCATAAAGATACAGCAACGGTTAAAGCGGATGGAAAGTTTAAGTTTGGTAAAACAATATATACACACCCTGCTTTAAATCCAGATAATAAAGAATTTATAAATGAAAAATATATGTCTATATTTGGAGTGTTTGTAGACTTTCAAAACGAACATCAAAGTCATAAAACAGAACATTTAATTAAAATGAAATTAAATTTATATCCAAATGAAGGTAAACAAGTACAACACGGAACACATAAGGATATATATTCTGCTCATATTCCTTTGAGTCCAAAACATATGACTCGTATGGGTGAAGATGTTTTAGATAAAACTACCTTAACTTCTGTATTTAATTTTCATACTTGTAATGGTTATACTTGTATTGGAAAAGAAAAGATACCATCTGTTGCTAATCAGATAGTAATATTTAATCAAACTGAACATTATGGAGTTACTCAATCAGATATTTCAAGAAGAATAGTATTTAATATGAACGTAAGTGTAAATGAAAAAACTAACAAATAAAACTGATACAAGAAATGCATTAGAAGCGTTTGGTGTAGAAACAACAGGTGATGAACTTATTACAAGTAAGGGCAATCTAAAAGGTGTTGTTCAAAACGAAGAAGAATTACAAACTAATATTGATTCAGTTTATGAGTATTGGAAGAAAAGAGGTTTTCCTTATTATGCTACAGATAAACAATATAGAGAAGCACAATTTAAAACTTTACAATCAACAGATTTCAAAGGATTATTAACGCAAGATAAAGTTATAAAACCGAATCAAACAGGTTTATCTTTAGCTTGGTCGTATATGCCACATAGTTTTGGTATTAGATGTGGTAAAATGAGAACTCCTATGGAGATATATGAAAATGAAGAACACTTTAAAAAAGGTATACGTAAGTTATTAACAGGTAGTTTTTTTGGTAAACAATCAGTAGATACTTTAATGCCTATCGCAAGTAATTTAGAAGGTGAAATAACTGAAATATCTCCTGAATCAAAACATAAATCAGAAAGTGTAATGAGGTCTTTATTAAGAAGATATACAGGAACTCAATGTGTATCTAATTTTAGACCCACAGCAGCGGCGTGTTTATATTCACACTTTGCCCATCCAGGTGCTATGGTATGGGATATGTCAATGGGATATGGTGGACGTATATTAGGTGCAATTATATCAGATATTAATTATGTTGGTACTGATCCAGCAGAATTAACATTTAAAGGACTACAACAAATTAAAGAAGATTTTGGTAGAGATAATAGACACTATTTCTTAAACAAGTGTGGTAGTGAAGTATTTGAACCAAAAGAAGATAGTTTAGATTTTGCATTTACAAGTCCACCTTATTTCAATTGGGAACAATATGGTGAAGAAGAAGGACAATCATTTAATCAATATAGTGGTAATGAAGAGTGGAACAATGGCTTTTTAAGAAAGACTATACAAAATGCATATAAAGGATTAAAGAAAGATAAGTATATGGGGTTAAATGTAGCAAACATTAAATCACATAAAACCTTTGAAGATGATACAGTACGAATCGCTGTAGAAGAAGGATTTACACACACGGATACCTATAAATTACAGTTATCCTCGCAAGAATCTGGTGCAAAATATGAGCCAGTTTTCATATTCAAGAAATAAAATCGTCTAAAAGTCGCATAAAATAAGGGGAAATTAACACTTGACTTTCAGGTCAATCGGTGTTATTATTATCTTACATTATGAGAAAAAGCACTACAATTAATTTAGACACAAAAAGTCAATTAGCTAAATTACTTGCAACAGAAAATATAATCATACAACATAACGCTGTATCAACAGCAAGTTTTAACACAAAGACTCGTGTATTAACTCTTCCTATATTTAAAGAATCACACGGTGATGTTTATGATATGTTAATTGCTCACGAATGTGCTCACGCATTATTTACTCCAGAAGACGGATGGAAAAAAATATGTGATGATGATGAGTTAAGAACTTACGTTAATGTATTAGAAGATACTAGAATAGACAAAAAAATTCAAAAGAAATACCCAGGAGTTGTTAAAAACTATATCAACGGTTTTGATATATTAGAAAAACAAAACTTCTTTGGTATGAATAACAAAGATTTAAATAAAGACCTTATGTTAATTGATAAGATTAATTTAAGAAGTAAATCAAGTCAAAGAATTCCATTCATATTTACTCCCGATAACAACAATTGGTTAGCAAAAGTTGACGCCATCAAAACTTTTGCTGACGTTGTTAAAGTTGCTAAAGAAATGTTGAATTGGCAGAAAAAACAAGTTGAAGATATAAAGAAATTACCAGATTTTGATGACCACCCATTAATTAAAAATTATGATTTATCAGATGAAGACGGAGAAGATCCAGAAGATAGTAAAAAACAAGATGATAAATCAGATGAGAATTCAGATGATAAATCAGATGAGAATTCAGATGAACAAGATGAAAAAAATGATAAAAGAGATTCAGAAGAAAAAGGAACAGATAACGATTTAAAAGATAAAGAAAAAGAAGAAAATAAAAAATCACTATCACCAACACAACACGCCAAAGGTGCAGGAGGAGACCCTGCTGTTAAAAAACTTAAAGCAATTACAAACGATTTCTTTGAAGAGAAAAAAGAACAGTTGTTAGATAAAAAAACTTCTTATGTATACGGTACATTACCAACACCAAATTATAATCAAGTTTTAGTATCATATAAAGAATTTTTAAATGATTTCAGAAAACATATTAATGACGCAATGAAACAGTATCCATCAGGTACAACTGAATATAGAAGATGGTTATTAGATAAGTTTAAAAAATTTAGAACTGAAAACAAGAAGACAGTTATGTATCTTGTTAAAGAATTTGAAATGAAAAAAGCTGCTAGTGCTTACAAAAGAGCAAGTACTGATAAAACAGGAATTATTGATCCTTTAAAATTAAAAAATTACAAATTTAGTGAAGATATATTTAAGAGAATAACTATTGTACCTGACGGTAAAAACCACGGTATGATAATGTTATTAGATTGGTCAGGTAGTATGAGTGATTGTATTTCTGATACTATTGCTCAATTAATTAACCTAGTTGAATTTGTTAGAAAAGTTAATATACCATTTGAAGTATATTTTTTCACTAGTGAAAGAGATAAAACAGAAAAAGAAAAACCTTATTGGAAGTATAAACACGGTGACTTTGTTTTTGATGAATTTAAATTAGTAAATTGTGTTAGTCATAGAATGAAAAAAAATGAATTTGAAGAATCATTATTATACTTATTTCATATGGCAACATCATATGATTATAGATGGAATAGATTCGGTGATGTAGATGAGTATCCAAAAGGAAATAATTATCAAATGCCAGACAAATATTGGTTAGGAAATACTCCTTTAAATGAAGCATTATTAGTATGTAATTCACTAGTACCAGAATTTTTAAAGAAATATAAAGTTGAAAAACTTACTTTTATTACTTTAACTGACGGAGGTGCCAACGGTTTCAGACATAATCAGATAGTACCTATACCAGATAAACCTACTAGAAGAGTTGATGAATATGATATAGCAGACGCTAAGAAAAAAGGACATAACTATATTAAACAAAGTTGTAGTTATGATTCTAAAATAGTTATTACACATAAGAATAGAAAAATAGTTTTAACAGACGGTTGGTACGGTAGTGCTATGACCGAAACATTATTAAATTTAATAAAACAAGATTACGATCCTACAATAATCGGTTTCTATGTTATGAAGAGAATTAGACGTTGGGATTTAGATAGATTTATCGGTGATTATAAAGATTATGAACACAAAGAAAAATTAAGACTTAAAATACAAAAAGATTTTAGAGTTGATAACGCTGCTACAGTAAAATCAAACGGATATGATAAGTATTTTTTACTGAACGGTAAGAAAATGAAAGTACAGAATTTTAATCTACAAGACGCAACAGTTAAAAAAGGAACTGGTGCTGAGTTAAAGAGAATCTTCGGTAGAAGTATGAAGAATCGACTAGTTTCAAGAGTAGTTTTAAACAAATTTATAGCGGAGGTCGCTTAAATGATGAAAAAAACATTGAAAAATAAGGGTATATTTTACTTGACTTTCCTAAAAAAATACCGTATAATATACTAATATAAATGATGAAAGGACGTGAAAACACTATGTTAAATCAGAAACAAATAGACTTTGTTAAACACGCTAAAAAGCTGTATCCTAACAAAGCTGAGTTAACACTTGCTGAATTAGTACGTGCCAATAAAGAATTTGGTCATAAGTACGAACCGCAATGGTTAACAAAAGATAAGAACCTAAAAATTGATAGGGGATTATTTAAATTACCAAACATAGATGATGACGTTTCAGAAGATACTAAAGAAACTAAAGTATCAAAAACTGAAACCGTTAAAGATAATAAAGTTAATGAAGCAGCTTATATTGTTTCATCTTTAACAGGCGATATTGTTCCTAAAAAAGATTCAGTATTCGTATCATTTGGTAATTATCCAGACGTAAAATCAATCGTCAAATCCAGAATGTTTTATCCTGTTTTTATTACAGGACTTTCAGGAAACGGTAAGACTATGGGAGTTACTCAAGCCTGTGCCGAAAACAGACGTGAATTGATTAGAGTCAATATAACAATTGAAACAGACGAAGATGACTTGCTCGGCGGTTATAGATTAAGAGAAGGACAAACTGTTTGGCAAAACGGACCTGTTATAGAAGCAATGGAAAGAGGCGCAATTCTTTTACTTGATGAGATAGACCTTGCAAGTAATAAGATAATGTGTTTACAACCAATTCTTGAAGGTTCAGGAATCTTTGTTAAAAAGATTAATAAATTCGTGAAACCTGCCGAAGGATTTAACGTGATTGCTACTGCTAATACTAAAGGACAAGGTAGTGAAGACGGAAAATTTATCGGAACTAACGTGCTTAACGAAGCATTTTTAGAAAGATTTCCGATTACATTTGAACAGAAATATCCAAGTGTTAAGATAGAAGAAAAAATCTTGATTAAGACTCTTGAAAAAAACGGTAAAAAAGACCAATCGTTTTGTAAAAAGTTAGTCACTTGGGCAGACGTTATAAGAAAAACTTTCTTTGACGGAGGCGTAGATGAGATTATCTCAACAAGAAGATTAGTCCACATTGTTCAAGCATTTACTATCTTTAAAGATAAGTTAAAAGCTATTGAAGTATGTACTAATAGATTTGATGAAGATACAAAGAATTCATTTGTAGAGTTATACCAAAAAGTTGACGGAGGTGCTACAGCAGATTCAATTGCTGAAGACCAAAGAAAAGCTGAAGTTGCTCAACAATTGAAAGACGAAGAGAGTGATAAAGAAGAAGATGAGAAAGATGAAACAGATAATGATTCATCTGCTCATATCTAATTAGACTCTCAATCATAGTGTAAGTCCTGAAGCGGAGGTAGTGCTCCGCTTCACTAAAACACTTGAAAGGAACTATGAAAGATTTTTATACAGAATATATGAAAAGTACAACTAAAAGAAATAAATTGGAAAGAAAATTAGATGAGTATAATCATACAATGGAATTGATTAGAACGATTGTTCCAATTGTTGTTGTTATATTACAAACAATTATTTTAATTAAGATATGGTAAAAAGAGTAATAAAAAGTACAATTGATTTTACAATCTTTGGTTCTGCTGTATTAGGTGGAACATTAGGTTTTTTAACATTAATTGGATTCATACATTGGACGATATGATAAAACAAAAAACAAAAGACGTTATAAAAATCTTGGAAGATAATAAACTTACTAATATATATTCACCTGAAGACCAAATAAAAATGCAATTAAATAAAAAGGTTGAAACATTAGAATCTCAAAAAGAAGAATTAGCACTTGGTATGAAAGAGTCTAGACACCAGGAATATGTTAGAAAAGAAATGAACAAAATTAGAGCTGAAGGTTGGCAAGAGAATAGTGTATCTGATACACATAAAATTATTAAAGAAGCGGAAAGGAGGGTAAAAGAACGTGGCAATAACAGTTGAAGTAAGACACGGTAATGTAGAGAAAGCTATGAGAGTACTTAAAAAGAAAGTACTTAAAGCTGGTATATTAAGAGAATATAGAGAAAAGCAATACTACAGAAAACCATCTGAAATTAAAAGAGAAAAGAAGAAACAAGGTATAAAGAATTATAAAAAGCAACAGAAGCTAAGAGAATTAAGAATGTAGAATTACACGCCTGTGCTTGAATAAATATATTATACCAGGCAATTCATAAGTCCTGGGGCGTGGAAGGGTGCCAGTCCTACATATTTTAGATATGAAAACTGGTAGTAGTTTGAGGTCTACTATAACAAAACCTCAATGAATTGTAAGTTTTGTAGCAGTTTGGGGAGACTCTAAAAGCTATAGAAGGTCACACTAACGTGGACACTACGATAGATATTTTGATGGATTCATACTATTAAAAATAAATCCATCGGCGCTACTTGTATATTGTAGGAAACTACATATATAAGTAGTAGTGAGTTGCCATTAAGGGACTCATATAATTAAAATAACTTTGCTTAATAAAGGAGGTTTATATGACCAATAAAGCATTATCTATTTTTAACAGATTAAGACCAGTATCAGTAGGATTTGATTCTATCTTTGACCATTTCGGTTCAATGTGGGATGACGATTTTATTAATGATATACAACCGTCTTATCCACCATACAATATAGTTAAGTCTGGTAAGAACACTTACGATATTGAAGTTGCATTAGCAGGATTCAATAAAAAAGACATTAACGTTGAGGTTGAGAACGGTATGCTTACCATTGAAACTAAGCAGTCAGAAGACGACAAAAAAGCTGACGTAGATGGTAAAGTATTACATAAAGGTATATCTAAAAGATACTTCAAAAGGTCTTTCACAATCGCTAATGATGTAAAAGTCAAAGGTGCAGAATTGAAAGATGGTCTTTTAAAGGTTTCTATGGAGAAGATTGTTCCAGAAGAAATGAAGTTAAAAACAATAGACGTTAAGTAATAACGTATAGATAGTGGCGGGGAAACTCGCCGCTATTTTTTTGGCCTAGCATTGACTTATAAATAGATATAGTATATAATATAAAGGAAATTATGAATAAAATATTAATAGTGTTAATAAGTTTGATTCTTGTCAGTTGTGTACAAAATCCTAAACTATCATTTGGTAAGAAATGCGTGGAAAAAGGTGACCAGGTTCACTTTTCCTATGTGTGGGTATATGATAAAGAAGCAGGATTACAAGCAGACGAAATAACTTGCGAGCTGATAGACAACCAGGATTGACATTTTAAACAAAATATTATATTATGAGTCATTATGAGTAAATTAGATTATTGGCACGTGCCAAATGTTACATTTAAAACAAGAGAAGGTGACGAGTTAGTTGACGGCGGATGTTCTTTTGAAGATGGTAAATGGGTAGATAGAACTACTGATTATTATTTCAAAGGAAAGAAAGTTGTTATATTCTCTTTACCTGGTGCATTTACACCAACTTGTTCAGCAAAACAATTACCAGAATACGAAAAAAGATTCCAAGAGTTTAAAGATAAAGGCATAGATGAGATTTATTGTATATCAGTAAATGATACTTATGTTATGAATGCTTGGTTTGCTGACTGGAAAATTAAGAACGTTAAACCTATTGCAGACGGAAACGGACACTTTACTAGACGTTTAGGTATGTTGATTAACAAAACTGATAAAGGTTTTGGTATGAGGTCTTGGAGATATGCCGCTGTAGTTAACGATTTAAAAGTTGAACAATGGTTTGAAGAACCTGGAATCAATGATAATGGAAGTGATGATGATCCATATGGACAATCTTCTCCTTCTAACGTTTTAAATAATTTATAATGATTAAATAATGAGGAAATGAAATGAACCTATCAAACAATACAGTTGCTATTCTAAAAAATTTTGCTGATATTAATAAGAACATATTAGTAAAACCAGGAAAGCAATTACAAACGATATCTACTTTAAAGAATATTCTTGCCGAAGCAGATATAGACACAAAATTTGAGCAAGAATTTGCGATATACGATTTACCAGAATTTCTACGAGCAGTTGAGTTATTTAATAAATCAGATATACAATTTAATGGTACTAACAAGTTGGTTATTAAAGACGCCAATTCAAGACAATCAGTTAAATATTTCTTTGCAGATAAATCAGTAATAGTTGCACCAACTAAAACGATTAATATGCCTGATAAGTATGTAACCTTTACATTAAAGAAAACACAATTTGCAGATTTACAAAAAGGTATAGTTACATTAAACTTACCAGACATTGCAGTAAAAGGTGATGGTAAAAACATTACAATGATTGCAACTGATAAGAAAAATAAATCTTCAAATGATTATTCTGCTGTAGTAGGTGAAACTGATAAAGAGTTTGTAGCATATTTCAAAGCAGAAAACTTGAAAATAATACCAGATGATTATGATATTGCTATTTCTAAACAAAGAATAAGTCATTTTGTAAATAGAAATAAACCAGTACAATATTGGATAGCATTAGAACCTGATTCTGAATTTTAAATGATGAGTATATTGAGTATATTATGGCAGAAAACTTATGGGTTGAGAAATACCGACCTAAAAAAATTGACGATTGTATTTTAGCAAATGAATTAAAAGAAACTTTTAAGCAATTTGTAAAACAAAAAGAAATCCCAAACCTATTACTATCAGGTACGGCAGGCACAGGTAAGACTACCGTAGCACGTGCTTTATGTGAAGAGTTGGGCGCTGATTACCTTGTTATCAACGGATCAGATGAAGGTCGTCAAATAGATACTCTCCGAAATAAAATTAAAAATTTTGCGTCAACTGTATCCTTTGAAGGAACAGGTCATAAAGTTGTTATAATTGATGAAGCAGATTATATGAACGCTGAGAGTGTTCAACCTGCATTAAGAAATTTCATAGAAACATTTTATAAGAATTGTAGATTTATCTTTACTTGTAATTATAAGAATAAGATATTACCAGCATTACATAGTCGTTGTACTGTTATTGATTTTGCAATAACTAATGGTCAAAAAGTTAAGACAGCAACACAACTTATGATTAGGTTATGTAATATCTTAACAGAAGAAAAGATAGAGTTTGATAAAAAAGTACTTGCAGAATTAATACAAAAACATTTTCCAGATTTCAGAAGAACTATTAATGAACTTCAAAGATATTCAGTAAGAGGTAAAATTGATAGTGGTATATTATTCAGTATAACTGAAGCAGATATTAAAGAACTTGTAGCAATTTTAAAAGAAAAAAGATTTAATGATATGAGAAAATGGGTTATACAAAACCTAGATAAAGAACCATCATCATTGTTTTCAAGTGTATATGAAATACTATATAAGAACTTACAACCACAATCAATACCACAAGCAGTTTTAGTTATTGCAGGATATCAATATAAATCCGCTTTTGTAGCAGACCAAGAGATTAATATGGTCGCTTGTTTAACAGAAGTAATGGCAAATTGTAAATTTAAATAAATGAAAAGTTTAGTTGAAGAATGGGATAAATTTTTTAAACAACACCCTTATGGGGGACCTTGGGATTTTAATAAACATACGAAAAAATTACAAGATGACCACGTTGTTGATTTTATAAAGTATTATAATTTTGAAAAAAATTTAAAGGTTTTGGATTGTGGATGTGCAGATGGCAGAAATTCTGAATATCTTATAAATGAGGGGTATGAGGTAACAGGTGTAGATTTTTCACAAACGGTTATAGAAAGAACTCAAAAGCGTTTACCAAAAGGAAAATTTCTTACTGGAGATATAAGAAAATTAGATAAGATTGAATCAAATAGTTTTGATTTTCTTATTGACGCTGGTGCTTTACACGTAAATTATCCACAAGATACTATATCAATTATAAAAGAGTATCATAGAATATTAAAACCTTCAGGTAAAATGTTTATTAGAGTTTTCAATAAGGATGACGATACACCTAATCCTATTTTTGCTGTAAATAAAGATTTAACTATGCCTGTATTTGGATATAGTGAGTCTGTATTTAATAATCGCATTAAAGATTATTTTAATGTTAAACATAAAATATATGATTCTCTTTACGGTGCTCACGGTGAAGGATGTAATTATTATTATTTGGAAAGAAAATGAAAAGAAACGATACAAAAAGTCCATCACAATTAAAGAAACCAGAATCAATAGGTTGGAAAAAAGAAATAAGAAAAACTCCAATTGACCCTTTAGAAATTATAGCAAAAGAAAATGAAGAGTGGCAAAAAGAACAACAAAAAACTTTAAGACGCTATAAAAGTTTAGGAGTATTTGAAGAGTTAATTAAATCACAGGAAAGAAAAGCCAATATGACAAAAATTGAGTGGCAAAATCATTGTAAAAAACAAGATAAATTGGCAAAAGAAGATAGACAAGAATATTTGAGAAATAATAAAATGAATAAAAAAATTGTGAATAGTATATTAGATTTATTTAAAGATAAAGAATATGTAAAAGGAAAAATGCCTGTTCCTGATTGTCCTTGTAATACTTGTTTTGCTATAGCATTTGATCCTGTTAATAAATTTAAAATGAGTTGGGACGATTGGGACTATGGACTATATGATGATTTGATAGACGGACAATTAAATCAGGTATATAAATGAATTTAAAAAGTATGACACATCTTATTCAAGAAGTACAAAGAAAATATTTACCAGCTATTAAAAAAGGTTGGGACGATAATATTCTACCACAGACTTCTAATTTATATTATAAAAGAGGTTGGGATAAGAATCCAAAGTTTCCTAAAGGTCAACAAGAAATACCATTGTCTAAATTATGGATGGATAAATCTAAACAATCAGCATTATCAATAGATAATATAGACAAGATTATAAAAAATTTTGATCCTACTAAATTTAAACCAATAACTTGTATTAAAAATAAAGATAAGTATTTCGTAGTTGATGGACGACATAGAGTTGTAGTTTTAGGAATATTAGGTAGAACTAACATAGAGGTAGATATAAATGATGGATAGAAAAGCAGTACTTGGTCAAATAGGTGAAAAAATAGTAAGTAATTACTATTCTAGGGCAGGTAATATAGTAGAACACTCTATTGATCCTTTTGATAGACATAAAGATTTACTAGTAGATGGTGAAAAGGTTGAAGTTAAAACTCAAACTCGTTTTGTAATGAAAGATTGTTTTACTCTTAAATTAAATCAAATTAAAAAATGTATGAACGGATATCATATTGTAGAGTGTCCAACAACAGCAAGTAATGAATCCGCATTATATAAAGTAGATAAAGGATTTAGATATAGCACAGGACATATGAATAACGGAGATGTTAGATATGAAATACCTAGAAAACAACCAGCAGTCAAAAAATTAACAGACATTGAAGGCAAAGAGAAAATGTTATTGAAAAAATACAGCACAAATTATGTACGAACTAAAAGATTACCTTAAAGCAATTAATGAATCAAAAGAGAATTTATTAGACACACCAGATCCGACTTGGGAAAAGAAGTACCCACCATTTGTAATTAACCGTTGTCTATCTATGTTCTATGATACCATAATGCATAGCAATGAAATGAACGGATTGCATTTCCTACCAAAGCGTATGCAATTTCATTATTTCATAAATAGTATACGAAAGAAAAGGCGATTTGGAGGTAAGTGGTTATCACAAACCAAGTTGAAGAACCTAGACATTGTAAAACGTTATTATGGTTATAGCAATACAAAGGCGAAGGAAGCTCTCAACGTACTTACAGACGACCAAATTGAAATTATTAAAACTAAACTTATACAAGGTGGGAGAAAGTTTAAATGAGCGAAGATATTATTAGTTGGTCGGCTAGCGATATGCTAGAAGTGACCATCAAACAACCTGATGATTTTCTAAAAGTCAGGGAAACATTAACAAGAATCGGTGTAGCAAGTAGAAAAGATAAGACACTTTATCAATCGTGTCATATACTACACAAACAAGGTAAATATTACATAGTCCATTTCAAGGAACTATTTGCATTAGACGGTAAAAAATCTACATTAACATCAAACGATATTCAAAGAAGGAATACCATATCTTTATTATTACAAGATTGGAACTTAATTGATGTCGTTAAAAAAGAAGCAACGGAAGATAAAGCACCGTTAAGTCAGATAAAAGTATTACCATTTAAAGAGAAAAAAGAATGGACATTATCTGCTAAATATAACATAGGGAAGAAAGTGGATGACAAGAAGGAAAAGAAACCTGAAACAGCTACAACTAGTCCAATGAGCGATGAATAAATGCAGATACCAAATTTCAAAGATTACATAACAGAAGCAAAAACTTCTGGATCATATAGATTAATCATTATATCAGATGAACCTGAAAATGATTTAAACTTTCATACAGCTAAAAACTTAATGAAACAAGCAGATAAGCTTGGTCATAAGTCATATATCTATAGAAACACAGGTGGTTATGTAACCGTTGAAGATGATGGAGAACTGTATTTCCATAACAAAGATGATAAAAAAGGATTTAGAGTATCTGCTAAAGATACAATTGCTATTATAAGAGGTTCAGTAGTACGTAGAGATAGTTGGATGGACTTGGTAACACGATTAGAAAAACACCAAGTTTTCGTTATTAACAGTAGAGAATGTGTTAGTATGTGTGCCGACAAATATAGAACTTCATTAAGATTAGCAGACTATGGTATTAGACAACCTAAATCTGTATTGGTAACTGATCCAGAAAATTCAATAGAATCTTTTGATAGTTTAGAAGAAAAGTTTCCTGTTATCTTAAAGACATTAAGAGGATCAAAAGGAGTTGGTGTCTTGTTTATTGAATCAGAAAAATCTTTAGATTCAATTGTACAATTACTTAATAAACAAGATGAAGATTCTGATATACTATTACAGCAATATATAAAAACTAAATGGGATGCTAGAGTTTTAGTATTACAAGGTAAAGTATTTGCTGCTATGAAAAGAAAAGTTGTACCAGGAGATTTTAGGAGTAATGTATCAAGAGGTGCAGAAGTAGAAGAATTAACATTAACAAAAGTAGAAATAGAAGAAAGTTTAAAAGCTGCTAAGGCAGTAGATGGTCAATGGGTTGCAGTAGACTTTATACCGTCAGCAGATAGAACAAAAGAACCACCATTTGTTATTGAAGTTAACTCTTCACCAGGTACAGAAGGTATAGAAGAAGCAACAAAAAGAAATTTAAGTAAAGAAATAGTACAATATTTTGAAGATAGAGATAACTGGAAAAAAGTTCCTAGTATGTGTGGTTATAAAGAAGTTGTACATATACATCCATTTGGACGTATAGTAGGTAAGTTTGATACAGGTAATTCAGGTACGTCTGTTATACACGCTGATAAAATTTCAAAATCAGGTGGTAAAGTTACTTGGTCGTTAGAAGGTAAGACACTTACAAACGATATCATACGTAAACAAACAATCAATGTTGGTGGATTAAGAGATTATAAAGAAGAAAGAATAGTAATAAAACTTGACGTAGAATTTGCAGGTGGATATTATAAAGAAGTAGAATTTACATTAGACGATAGGGATGAAAAATCAAAAATATTATTTGATAGAGAAACAATGAATAGGTTTAATGTAATGGTTAACCCTAATAGAAAATATATAATAACAACAAAGTATAGTTTAGATGATAGCAGAAGCAAGAAGTAAAGAACAGATAGCAGAAGATATTAAACATATCTTAAAAGATAAAGTAGCTCCAGCCGTTGCTCAACACGGTGGGTTTATAAATTATCTTGACTTTGATATGGATTTAGGTGTAGCAAAATTAGAACTAGCAGGTAGTTGTTCTGGTTGTGCAATGTCTAAACAAACATTACATCAAGGTGTGGAAGATATGTTAAAGCATTATGTTCCAGAAGTAAAAGCTATTGTAGGAGAAGATGATGAAAAAGCAGAAGAGAGAGGTTATTCACCATTCATACCTAGAACTAGCATTGACTAATTTTTAATATTATGTTATATTATAATCAAGGAGAAATATAATGGCTAGTGAAATACAACTATTACGCCTAACAACAGGCGAAGATGTGATTGGCAAAATCACAAAGAACGAAAACACAATTACAATAGAAAAAGGATGTGTACTTATACCTAGACAACAAGCGCCAGGTCAACCAGTAACTTTAATGCTAACACCTTATGCACCTTATAGCGAAACTAATAAGATAGATATTAATAAGGATGTCGTTGTGTCGTTTTCAAAACCAAAAAAAGATATACAAGATACTTATATTAAAAGTACTTCAACGATAGTAGCACCTAACAAACAGTTAATAACTGAAACAGGACTACCAACGTTGGGTAAAAAGTGATAGACGTTTATTTTGTAAGGGACGGATCAAAAATTCGTGTTCAATCAAGAGAAGGATTGAGTGCAATGGAGGCAGCGAAATTTGAATCACACGTACCTATACCAGAAATTCCAGCAGATTGTGGTGGCAACTGTATGTGTTGTACGTGCCACGTATATGTTGATGAGAAATGGTTAGATAAAGTGCCAAAACCATTTGACAATTCAATAGAAGAGGCACAATTAGAATATGAAAAAGGATATAAACCAAATCAAAGTAGATTAAGTTGTCAGATAAAACTTACTAAAGACCTTGATGGTTTAATACTCCATTTGAGACCAGATGAACTTTTATAAAAATGTAATAGAATATAAAGGCAAACTCCTTGTTAGAGGTGTAAAAGAAGGTAAAGAGTTTAAAGAGAAGATTAATTTTGCACCTACATTATATTCAGTATCGCAACAACAAGAACAATTTAAATCATTACAAGGACATAATTTAAGACCAATTACTTTTTCATCTATTGATTCTGCTCGTAGATTTAAACGTGATGTTGCTACTCAAAATGCACCTGTCTATGGTCTTGATAGATTTCATTATCAATACATCAATCAACAATATCCAAAACAAGTTAAGTGGTCAAAAGATTTAATTAAAATATTTACATTAGATATAGAATGTACCTGTGAAAATGGATTTCCAGAAGTAAATAATCCTATTGAAGAACTGTTATGTATTACAGTTAAGAATCAAACAAACAAACAAATTATAACGTGGGGTATCGGTGAGTTTAAAACCTTACGTACAGATGTAACTTATATTCAATGTACAGATGAAAGTCATTTAATAATGGAGTTTATGAAATTCTGGTTAAAGAATTATCCAGATGTTATTACAGGTTGGAATACTAAATTCTTTGACTTACCTTATTTAATGAATAGAATTCAAATGGTTGCAGGCGCCAAAGTTGCAAATAGAATGTCGCCTTGGAACTTAATTAATAAAGAAGAAATAATTGTAAGAGGTAGACCTAATACATATTATTCATTGTATGGTATTGCAATGTTAGATTATCTTGATTTATATAAATGGTTTATACCAGTAAGACAAGAGAGTTATAGACTAGACCATATAGGTGAAGTAGAACTAGGTGAAGGTAAAAAAGAAAATCCATATGATACTTTTAAAGAGTTTTATCAAAAAGATTATCAAAAATTTGTAGAGTATAATATTCAAGACGTTGAAATAGTTGATGGCTTAGAAG